>RCNB010001790.1_pt1 | contig 13408 bp, 9 predicted proteins | sample 2041321 | NCBI WGS metagenome assembly RCNB01 (sample SAMN09708232, study PRJNA481090) | Marine sediment metagenome, whole genome shotgun sequencing project. | reverse complement strand
GATGCAATGAAGAATGTTGATTTCGAATGGACCGCCGCATCTATGGGTAATTTCGTTGCAGACCCAGAGAGACTCGTTCCCGGCACCCGCATGATGATTCCCGAGGGTGTGCCTGAAACTGATCGTGTCGCAATAGTGGCCTTTATGATGCTGGAAACGGGGGCTGCCGATTGGCCGCGTCCTGTTCTTGAAGAAGATGTCTTGCCAGAGGGTGCGAGCATCGCTGAAAAGCACCCGAGTTTCTGGAATCACATGATGACTAATACCACTCATTACAAGATGATTACCGATGCTGGTGAATATGAGTTCGACGCCTATTTCAACGAAGATGGTTCGGTTTCAAGCAATACTAAGGTGACAGGGTTCTGGCATGTCGATGAGCGAGACTTTTTCTGCTATGCATTGCATCGCATCCCCTTGGCTCCGAAGCAGTTTATTGAGTGTTTCCCCATAGCGGCGATGAGTATTCCCCGCTTTGCCGAACAGCTGTGGGAATCCAAACCAGCTCAAGGCATCACTCTGCAGGGCGGTATTTTGCCGGGCAGACCATAAGCAGACCACAATAAGAATAGATTGATGACTGGTGTCTTGTGCACCGATACCGGAGAGAATGATGCAGCCGATAATGATTATTGCCGACCTAGAAAATAAGCGTCAGATTGCTCTTGCTCGAGGGCTGGCCCTCGCAAGGAAATTGAATGCGCCTGTTGAGGTTGTGGGCTTTTGTTATGAGTATCTGACCGATATTTCAGCCCCGGTAAAGAAGCAGCTAAAAGCCGAATTGGTGGCAAAGAAGCAGGCTTGGCTAGAGGCTGAGGTTAAGAAGCAGGCGCCGGATGGCTTGAAATTTAGTGTGCGTGTGGTCTGGGAGAAGAGCGTGCATGAGTGGGTGAGCAAGCGTTGTTCGCAGAAGAAGTATTTTGCGGTCATTAAGACGGCGCATCGCTCCGGTAGTTTTTTGTATACATCGACCGATTGGCATTTGTTGCGTGAGTGTCCGGCACCGGTGTTGATCGAAGCTCAGAAAAAGTGGAATAAGGCCAGGCCTATCGTTGCATCACTTGATCTTGAAACTCATCACAAAACCAAGCAACAGCTTAATGAGCGGATCATGGATCATGCTATTGATATAGCCAATGCTATGGGTTCTGAACTGCATGTTGTTTACGCGATATCAATTCCTACCTTGCTGCGGGATATGGATATTATCGATGTTGATGAGCACATGCTTAAGCGTCGTAAGAAACTTGAGCCTATTATTGATCAGTTATGCAGTGACTACGGCTTATCTCGAAAAAATGTGCATTTGAAGTCTGGTTCAGCCCCTAAAGTTATCCCCAGTTTGGCTAACAAACTGAAGGCTGACTTGGTTGTTATGGGCACCATTGGGCGTCGTGGGCTGCGGGGTAAGTTGATGGGGAATACGGCAGAGCAGGTGCTGCAGTATTTGCGCACGGATGTATTAGCAATTAAGTAGTGACGTGTTCGTTGCCCAATAAAAAAGCAGGCCTAAGCCTGCTTTTTTATTGGGTAAAACCTATCGATTACCAGTTATAGCGAAAATCTACACCGATAGACCGTGGTCTAATAATATTTGTATAGAAGCGACGATCCTGGGTGCCATCTGGCAGAGATTGAATCAGAGATGTGTCTCCGCGAACGCCTGTGTATGCATTTTCATTGGTCAGATTATCGGCGAAGACTGTGGCCTCCCACTTTTCTCCGGCAAGCCCTATAGAGGCATTGTGTAAAAAGAACTCATCCAATACTTGGCCATTTTCGCGACAGCACTCGCTGCCATTTGAAATTTTGGTAAACACCTTGTCGGTATAATTAATTCCATAGCGCAACAGGAAGTCGAGTCCATTCTGCATCGGGAAGCGATTTGCAAGGTACCAGCTGAGTTGATTGCGTGGCGCCCCCGGCAGTAGATCACCTTTATTGACCGTCTCATTGTAAATTCCATCGGAGTCTTCGCTGAGCTCACTCTTGTTGTATGAATAGCCCGCACCTGTCGACCAGAATTCGCCGAGTGCTGCTGTCAGTTCTAATTCGATACCCGTGCTTTCAGCCTTGCCGGCACTCTTGGTAATAAAAATGCCCGGATTGACTTCAGATGGGCCAAATACATGAATGTTCTTGTAGTCCATCAGGTATATCGCGCCATTCAGCGTTAAGGTGTCGTTCAGCCAGCCGGTGCGCATGCCCAGCTCATAGTTGGTTACGGTTTCTGGCTCCACGAACGATTCGCTTTCCGAAATACAATTGCCAAACGGATCGTCGCAAACTGGCACGGGATTCGAGCCACCAAGTCCATAGCCTTCGGATACCGTCAGATAGCCAAGCATGGCTTGGGTGAACTGATACGACGTGTTGAACATGAAAATACTTTCGTCGCCGCTTGCATCGCCTTGTTCACAGCCAGCATCGAAGAAGTCGATAGGAAATTGAGTGCAGCCATCCAGTGTGTTTTCAACATCGAACCAGCGACCGCCGATAGTTGCTTGCCAGGCATCGTTAAACTGATAACCGATCTGTCCGAACAGTGCAGTTTCTTTTAGCTTATTGCGCCCCTGAAAAGCGTATAGGGCATCGGTGTCATCGTAGAAACCCGGAAATTCGTTGGCATTGCCATAGTCGGAAAGGCCAGGGGCAGTTTCAGTGCTCGTTGTTTTCTCATCAAAGTCCTGATAGAAAATTCCGGCTAGCCAGGTTATCCGTGAGTCTCCCTGAGATACCAGTCGGAACTCCTGTGTGAAGGTTTCTGTTTCGGCTGTTTCGGTGCTGTATACCGAGAAACCATCAAAGCCGGATATATCGGCAAACGGCGGAAACACGAACAGATTGAAGTCAGTCTGGTCACGCTGGCCCCGTTCTTCGTATTCTGTGTATGAGGTTGCCGAGGTTAATGCGGCAAATCCGAAGTCGAAGTTGACGTCGAGTTGCAGAATGTCATGTGTGCGCTTGTTAGGCTCTTCATATCGATATGCAGCTTCATACTCGCCGCTGCCGAAGCTCTCTTTCGTATTGACCTGTCTGCCGCCAACATCACGGGTTTGTTTGGTGTAAGTCAGAGTGCCATCAATTGAGTCTGTGATGTTCCAGAGCAGTGCGCCTCTGAGTAACGTTACTTCTTCACTATTGGCATCTTCAACACGACGCAGGTCTGCCTGGTCTTCAGGATTTGATACGCCCGGTGTTTTTACCACAGAGGTGTAATCAATAAAGCCGGCATTCTCTACGCGTGCGACAGTGCCGCGGAATGCAAGCACGTCTTTAATTATAGGAGCATTGAACGTGAGGTCACCCTGATAGCTAATATCATCTGATTCGTCTGTAACATATGAGCGAATATGAACATCGGTCATAAACGCTTCTGTATCCGGTTTTCCCGGGATGTAGCGCAGTGCGCCGCCAAGTGATCTGCTGCCGAACAAGGTGCCTTGGGGGCCACGCAGGATCTCTACTCGCTGCATGTCAACGAGCAATGGGTCGATATAAAGCGGTGTATCTCCATATAATGTACCCACCGTTCCACCATTGGTATTGATGTTTCTATCGCTGGTATCAACGTTATTGACGTTAGTACCACGCATGATGGTGAGATTGCTTTGGCGTGGACCCTGATCGACAACCGTTAGTCCCGGAGTCCAGCGCGCCAGTTCAGTAGTATTTAGAATTCGAAGGTCTTGCAGCTGCTCACCCGATATGGCCGATAGGTTGTATTTCACGTCCTGTACCGATGTTTCGCGACGGGTTGCCGTTACGATAATTTCCTCAAGTCGATTGTTGCTTGCCGTGTTCGATTGCTCATCAGCCGCATTGCTGAGGGCAGGTGACAACACCAGTGCCGCTGTAATTGCTGCAAGAGTCTGTATCGAGAAAACTGCTGGTAATCTTTGCCGGGTCTTCATTGTGTTCATTGTTTGTGCCTATAAAACATGCGCTGCTAATCATTTGCGGTTTAGCCGTGCCGAAACGCTACTCCGGTAACCATGGCATATGGTCGCCTTGAGCGTCCTAGTTGTCCTAGACGTAACTCTCAGTTTGTCGAAAATTATGGAAAATGATGCGCAGGTCACACTTATCCTTCTGCAGAGCAAAAAGGATTGATTGCGATAATTGGATTGGGCTAAAGCTTGGCGGGGTGCAGATACCCGCTAAGTCGCCTTAGTAGTTGCCGGTTTCCCATTTGCGGCATAGGCCATAGATATCAGCATACGGTGCGCTGGCCCGTGATTTGAGCTGGCTAATCAGAGTCTCTCCGAAACGGATTTCATGCACAGACATGTCCTTGCTGAAAGCAGTTCGTTCGCCGATTAGCTTGTCGTAAGCTTCATCCTGTGTGGTGTCGCTTATTAGTACTTCAGCCTTAAGGCCTAGTTCAACCCAGCGGGCAACTTTAACGCAATCGGTTGCTGCTACTTGCGCATTAGGTTCGACGCACGCGGATAGCGATGCAGCTGCAATGGTGATTAAAACAAGTTTAATAAGTCGCATGGTCAATGTGTCCGTGAGTTGAAGTGCTTTTAAAGGTGAAAAGTATACGGCTGATCAAAGTGCTTTTGTAGTCCGTTGCTTAAAACATTGCCATAGATGAGAAAGGCAATGCATCGAAGGCGATACTGATTCGTGATTTTGTCGATTTGAACGGGATCGTCTGGTGATACATATACGAGGGGAATAATACGATAAGTCCCGGTTCTGGTTTGACCTTATGCGTCAAAAAGTTATCCGGTAACTGAGACGAGATAGCGCTGCGCTCCGGGGGGACGCCAAACTCGATCCATCCGGCCTCATCATCGAGGCCTTCTGGTATAGATGCGTAATATACCCCGCTAATCCAAGCGGTGGGATGAATGTGCGGTGTTTGTCTTCCACCAGAGTGTAATAGCGTGCCCCAGGCTCTAATGCCGTAATCCTGAGCTTGTTTCGTCAGCATCGGGTGATTAGCTAGCCCATTCTCCTTCAAATGTTCACAGGTATCACCAATAGCGTTTTGGATAATGCCATGAAGCGTTTGCAGAGCTGGGTTGGAGTTCAGATCGAGTTCGCCAGTCTGACTTCCCCCTGATGTCGATTTGTTCAGTGGTTCTGCAGTAAGGGATGAGTGAGATGTGACGACCTTGCAAAGTTCGGCATTAAATTCATCTATATTTGCGAACTCTTCGGGGCACTCGATCCGAATTTGATGCACTAGGCTCTGGTAATCCAACAAGTCAGGAATGCTGCATTGATGATTTCCGGCAGCAACTGAATACGCTGCCGCAGCTAGCACCAGTGGCTCGGCAGGATGGCGAAGTAAAAAACCTTCGCATAGCTCCAGAGCCAGTTTGGAATCACCTTCGGTAATCAGTGCATAGGCAAGATCTGAAACTGCTCGTGCATTGTGCGGATTAATATCTACAGCCTGGCGCCATGCTTGTGATGCTTTTTTCGTTTCACCAAGCTGCTGATAGCTGAAACCAAGATTGATGAGTACGGACTCATCGTATTCGGCAAATTCACGTAAGGTTTCGAACAGTTCAGCGGCTTCTTGATGTTGACCGATGTCTGCCAGAATGGTGGCTTTAATCGATACCGGCAGTGGATGGTTATCGGTGTGCTTAATTGCAGAATTACATAGTGTGATGCCTGCTTCCGCTTCACCACTATCGGCAAGGGCTTTTGCCAGATTGCACTGAACATCAATGTCGTCAGGGTCTATATCCAGTGCATTGCGGTAGATAGCAACTGCCTCAGAAGCGTATCCCCGGAAATGCAGCAATGCACCCTTATTGCTCAGTGTTCTCAGGCTGTTTGGGTCGATGCTCAGTGCGTGTTCGAGGGCATTGGTTGCATCATCGAGATGCCCGGTTGCCATATAGGTCAGGCCCATCTCATCGTACGCAACAGGGTTTTCGGGCTGGATTTTTGCCAGATGGATGAACAGCTTTAGCGACAGCTCCGGGTTGCCGGTTTCACGCGACAGAATTCCGTAGAGGCGCAATGCCTGAGTGTTGTCGGGTTCTTGCTTCAGCGCTTCTGAATAGAAGTTTGTCGCTTGTTCCAGACTGCCTTGCTGATGGAGGCGCATAGCCTCATCAAGTAGCGCGGGCGCACCCGATCTACGTGCATCGGTCACGTCGATACTCCAGATAAAAAGATTGAGGTGTGCTGCTTAGGCTGCTTTAACTTTTGCTTTTACCGGCTTCGGCGGACCCTTTTTTCCATAACGACGGAGGTTAAGCTCAATAACCTTTTCCTTTGCTTCTTTTTTAACTTTGCGGGCACTACCAACTGCATAGCCGACAATTTCATTGTCGCCCTGCTTGATGATGTATTTACACCATTTGTCACCTTCCATACCGGTAGGTGTTTTGGTCTCATCAACAGAGATGAGTTCAAAAGGATTAGCGACAAAATCAGATTCTTCTGTGCCAGGCATAATTGTTCCACCGTTCTTTAAATATAGTAATGAGTTGCAAAACACAGCTTTCTTTTAATGCACGATAGAAAGCATCTGCGAATTTTTAATAGTTATTCTCTATCGCATGCTTTGCCTGTAAGTCCGGATGCTGTAGTTAAACAGAGTGTTCCGGAGTAAGGATTTTAGTTTGCATGACCCAAGTATTTAGAAGCTATTCTGATGAGTAGCAAGGCTAAGATCGGGTAAATAGAAGCTAAGCTTATCATTTTCCTAGGTTTTCCGCAACGAATGCTGGTTTTTGGGCTGGCTAAGTACTTATATATGAACGACATATGCTTGCTTATTAACTATTGTAAAGGCTGTCTTATGTCTCATGACGTGCTGTGCAGGATGAGTTTTGCTGGCACTATTGTGTACTGATATCCCCGAATTGGTACTTGCCATATGTCTTTGTCGATGCGCGCTAGCCTTTTTTCTGCTGTGCTCGTTCTGTTTGCATTTTTGCCTAATATCAAAACGGCAAATGCAATTGTGAATGGGGCCGAAGTATCTGAAGCGGAATTCCAAGCCCTTTATCCGTTTGCAGTAGTTATTGTGCACAACACAACGGGCGGACGTTGCGGTGGGGTACTGATCTCTCCAACCTGGGTGTTGACCGCGGCACATTGCGTTGCAGTAGATAAGCATGTGCTATACGGCAGTCGTAATCCGGAACAGGCACAGCGGGTTGAAGTGACTCGTACCATTCGCCATCCCCTGCACAATAAACCAAAGGGCCAGAATGACGTTGGCCTAATGCAACTGAGCGAAGCGTTGAATGTGGCGCCAGTGCAGCTGGGCACAGCATTTCATGAGTGGAGCTGGTTACGCGCGAGAACCGGCGCCACCATTCTGGGGTGGGGGCGCTTACCCAATCGACGGGAGTCGGCTGGAACTCTGATGCGGGCCGAAATTGATACTTCAGCACCTGTATTCGGTGGAACACAGATAGGTTTTAGTTCATCGGCAGGGCCCTGTAGTGCCGATAGTGGTGGGCCTCTGTTGGCTCAGGATGAGGCGGGCCTTCTTCACGTGGTTGCAGTGATTAGCGCAACGCAGGGCAACCTTTGTGCCAGTGATGGTGGTCTGGCTGTGTATACCCGAGTGTCAAAGGTGCGTGACTTCATCGACAAACATGTGACCGATCTGCCCGTCGCTGAATAGCAGTTCTCTTTCTGCATTTTTGCTCTATATATAGAGCAACTTCTCAAAGGCCAAACTTCTTGCCCTGCATGCCATTGTTGCCTTGCAATGAGCGGTTGTCGTATAGTCACATGCTGACTAGTCATAGGTGGACCATATAGGTGAAAAAGCTATTACTTTTGGGGTTGCTCAGGGGCCAGAAGCTGCATGGTTACGGTCTTGTGGATTACCTGAAGAGCCACAGCACCGGTGGGGCGGCGATAGGGAAATCAAATGCCTATCGTCTATTGCGGATGCTCGAAGAAGAAGGCTGTGTCGAAAGCCGGGTAGAGCGTGACGGCAATCGGCCGGAAAGGCATGTCTACGAAGTAACGAAAGCAGGTGAGGCACTGTTTCTGAAGCTGCTTTTAGAAACACTTGGGGAAGATGCCACGGCGGACCAACCGGGAATTGCTGTGCTTAATTATCTTGATGAGCTCGACCCTTTGCAGGCAGCCAGGCAACTGGAAAAGCGCAGGCAAAGTGTTTTGCAGCGGTATGAAGAATTAAAAGTTGTGCCTGAGAAGGTTTTGTATCTTCACCCGGCAATGGATTTAGGTGTGCGCCAATTAGAAGTTGAGCTCGAATGGCTGACGCAAAAACTTAAGCAATTACATAAACGCGCGACCAATGTCGCGTAACTAAACGGATCAATTGAATGAAGCAGTTTGTTAGCAAGTACAAAAATTGGTTAGGACCATTAGTTGTTATCGGTGTCGCATACTCATTGGCCATAGTTATTCGCAATTCAGGACCAACTGTTGAAATTGTGACTCCCGAACCACAGAAACTAACTGTCCGGGTGGTAACCGCTCAGCCAGAGTCGACTCGTTTGTTCGTGAGCAGTCAGGGTCAGGTTGATGCTCAGTACATGATTGATCTTGTCAGTGAATTGCCGGGAGGTGTTACTAGCGTTGCTCCTGCTTTCGTCACTGGCGGGTATTTCTCTGCCGGAGATGTGCTGCTGGAAATTGACGCTACCGACTATAAGCTCGCAAAGATACGCGCTGAAGCGAAAGTTGCGGAGGCCCGCGAAGATCTTGAGATCGAAAAGTCTGAGGCAGAGCTGGCAGCAAAAGGGCTATTTCCGCTTCGTGAGGCAAAGGTTGCCTCCGCCGATGCTCGTTTAGCATCTGCCCGTGCCGAACTGAGTCAGGCAGAAGCAGACTTGCGGCGTACTAAAATCACAGCGCCATTCGACGGTCGGGTGCTATTTACCTCGGTAGGTTTTGGTCAGTACGTCAGCACTGGTCAGGCATTGGGGCGCATTTTCTCCACAGCTATCGCTGAAATTCGTTTGCCTCTGGCAGACAAGCAGCTTCAGTATCTGAGTTTGCCGTTCGGGCTTCGTGGTAATGAGAAGCTGCCTCACTCGCCGGTCACTATTCGAGCTGATGTCGGTGGGGTCACAGCAGAGTGGGAAGGCTACTTGCATCGTATGGAAGGTGCTGTCGATGAGAAAACGCGTGTGTGGTATGCAGTTGCCCGTGTAGATGATCCCTATGGTATTGCAGCAACACAGAGTGGCGTGCCGTTGGCTGTGGGTTTGTATGTTGACGCCGAAATCCGTGGGCGTGAAGCTGCGGCAGTCTATCGTCTCCCTCGTATTGCGTTGCGTAAACAGAAATACATTCTGGTAGTTGATAACGAGAGCCGTTTGCGTCGCCGAGAGGTTGAAGTCTTGCGCACCGATTTCGAATCGGTGCTGATAAGTGAAGGTTTACAGGCTGGTGACCAGGTTTGTATATCACCCGTTGAGGCATTTGTTGAGGGCCTCAATGTGCAGGTGATGAACCAAGGTATGTCCAAACAGTTGGCGGTGAAATAGTTATGTTGCGTTGGTTTATAGAAAATAAGGTTGCCGCCAATCTGCTGATGATTGCCATTGTGCTGGGGGGCTTGTTGTCTTTGCCACTGCTCGACCGTGAGGTTATGCCAGGTATACCGCTGGATCTGGTTCAGATTGATGTTAATTATCCTGGCGCGAGCCCGGCAGAAATTGAAGAGCGCATTTGTATTCGCATCGAAGAGGCGATCCACGATCTCGAAGGCATTAAATCCATTGTTTCCGAAGCGGTTGATGGCCGCGGCGGAGTGATGGTCGAGGTGGCTAAAGGTTTTGACACTCAAGAGATGCTTGCCGATATCAAGGCACGGATTGATGCATTGGATACTTTGCCGGAGCAGGCGGAAGAACCGCAAATTAAGAAGGCACCCTGGAGCGAAGAGGTTATCGAATTGGTCTTAAGTGCCGATACGGATGAAGCCGCGCTGCGTGATATCGCCTTGCGTATTCGTGATGATGTTGCTGCTTTGCCCGGTATTGATCAGGTCGACCTTCAGGGTTTGCGTGAGCCAGAAATGTCGATAGAAGTTTCAGAAAGTATGTTGCGTAAGTATCAGCTTTCTTTTGATGACATTACTGCTGCAATTCGAAGTTCGTCAATTAACTTGCCCGCTGGTGCGATTCGGACGCAGGGTGGTGATGTGTCACTGCGAACCTATTCGCAGGCATACAGCGCAACTGACTATGCTGAGGTTGTGTTGCTCAGAAACCCGGATGGTACCCGCGTCACACTCGGTGACATTGCAACGATCAACGATGGTTTTGAAGAACTGAATGAGTTGAGTCGTTTCAACGGTCATCGTGCTGCGGCATTAATTGTTCGCGTGCACAATAATCCTGATGTTGTCGCCGTGAATGAAGCCGTGCGTGCTTACGCCGAAAAGGCTCAGCAAACTTTACCGCCGGGAGTCGAATTAGATATCTGGCTCGACCGGTCTGAAATCTTCCGTAGTCAGGCAACAATGCTTCTTAGCAGTGGTGCTATGGGCTTGGCGCTAGTTTTTATCTTGCTTACGCTGTTTTTGCGTCCTGCCGTCGCTATCTGGGTCTGTGTCGGCATCGGGGTGTCTTTTCTGGGCGCGATTCTTGTTATCCCTTCCACACCTATCTCAGTGAATATGATGACCTTGTTCGCGTTTGTCCTGGTGTTGGGTATTGTCGTTGATGATGCGATTATTATTGGTGAGAGCATCCACGTTCAGGTTCAGGAAGGCTTAAAAGGCACCGAGGCAGCGTACGAGGGTGCCCGCATGGTAGCAAAGCCAGTCATTTTTGCGGCAGTTACCACTATGATTGCATTTTCTCCGGCACTGTTTATTGATGGCGCTTCGGCTACATTGACTATGCCGTTGTCAGTCGTGGTGATTCTTGCTCTGTCCTTCTCGCTGATTGAAGCATTCCTGATTTTGCCGGTTCATTTGTCGAGTTTGAAGCCGATTAGTGATACACCAAAGCCAAGGTCGCTCGCAGCCGCGCGCCTTAAAATTGCAAATGCTTTGAGTGACTTTAGTGAGTACAAGTATCGACCGTTTATTGAGAAGGCCGTGGCAAGTCGGTATTTGACGCTGTCCTGCTTTGTCGCCTTATGGCTTGTGATAATGAGTTTTGTGCAGGGTGGGTGGGTTAAACAAACATTTTACCCGTTGATTCCGGGTGACGGTATTATTGTCTCGGTAACGTTATCTGACGGTATCTCCTTCGCTACTACCGAAGCCCTGGTTGAGCACATTGAGCAAGCTGCGGAGGAGATACGCGGTGACTTAAAAGAGCAAGCTGATGGTAAGGATATCATTAAGAATATTCGCAGTTTTGCCCGTGAGAATACGATTCTGGTGACACTGGAGTTGCTGCCAGCCAAAGAGCGCGGTCTACCGATTGAGGATGTGACTGAGCTTTGGCGCAGTGAGATAGGTTTTATTCCGGACACCAATTCTTACAACTTTGATTATCATCTGATTGATCGTGAGTCTCCTATTAAGCTGGGTCTGACGGCGAATGATACGGTCATGCTAGCTGCGGCAACACAGCGGGTTGAGGATAAGCTAGCGACCTACGATGGATTGTTTGGCATAAACAATAGCCAGCGCTCGGCGCGTACCGAGATTCTGGTGAAGGCTAAACCTGCTGTCGATAGCTATGAGGTTGATCGCGAGCAGATTGCCAAACAGGTGCGTCAGGGGTTTTTCGGTGAAGAAGTGCAGCGCATACCGCGAGGCAGGGATGAGGTTAAGGTGATGCTTCGTTACCCTCAGGCTGCACGCAGTTCGCTAGAGCAAATCAATGAGATGCGGGTGCGTGTTGGCGATGGCGTCGAAGTTCCTATTAGCAGTATTGCGGACCTGGAGTTTACTCAGGGGGCAAGTGCGATCAGGCGGCTGGATCGAAAGCGTATTGTTGAAGTGGTTGCCGACGCTGATTACAAGATAGCCGACCCGACTCAAATCGTGAATGATATTCGTGAAACCTTTGTTCCTGACCTCGAGAAAGAGTTTCCCGGTCTTAAGTTTCTGGTTAAGGGTGAGCAGGATGCTGCCAGCGATTTTCTTATCGAATTGGTGCGCCTGACATTGATGGCATTTTTGTGCATCTTCGGCTTGATCGCCATCGCATTCCGTTCGTATATACAGCCTGCTCTGGTTATGAGCGCCGTTCCCTTCGGCTTTCTTGGTGCCATAGTGGGGCATCTGGCTTTTGGCGTCACTATCTCGATGTTTTCGTTTATGGGGGTCGTTGCAGCAGCGGGTGTTGTCATTAATGACAATCTGGTTTTGATCGACCGGATAAATAAGTTACGAGAGACTTATGACGATATGTCACGGGCAGTAATTGATGCTGCAGTTAGTCGCTTCCGACCAATCTTGCTTACTTCTTTTACGACCTTTGTTGGTTTGCTGCCGATAATGATGGAGCGTAGTTCGCAATCCGAATACCTGAAGCCGATGACCTTGTCGCTTGGGTTTGGTGTATTTTTTGCTTCGTTCGTCACACTGATTATGGTGCCGTGTCTGTATCTGGCGGTAGAAGATATTCGCCTACGATTGCAGAGATTGCGAGGCCGGGTAGCCAACGCTGAAGTTAGATAGATCTTTAGATGAGCTAGTGGATCGGTCAATCACAGACTAGTTGTGAGGCAAAAAAATAGGCGGGATCTCGCTTAGTCTGTGAAGCCCCTACCGAGTGAAACCTTTGATACTCTTCAGCTTACTTAGCCGCATTTGGTTTTTGAGCTTCCGGGCTAAGTTCTATGCCAGTAACCCTGATAAGACGAGCGATCAAAGCAACTATAGCTGATGAGTATTCTTGTTTGGGTCTTTAGACATTACCGTTGAGCTTGGTCGTCTCGCCTTTTCTCTAATTGTATCGCTCGTAAGAGCCTCGAGTTTGTTGTGTTGAGCTCACTGCTGTTTGACAGCGACAGCCGCCTGTATATATTTGCGAGAACTCTTTTCTTCATGGCAGCCCAAGTTTCCGTCGACTGCTTTTTATGTCTAGTCTTATGCCCACATAAACTTATGGGCTGACCACAGAGGTTAAGCCTGCCTAGCTATAGCCGCCTTTGTGGCATGCTTCATCACGCGCCTCATCTTGCTTACAATCGCTCTTGTTTTTTCCTAAAGCGCCTTTGTCATCTCGGCAATCTCTTTCGTCTTGGCGATCGTACCGATCATCAGGGGCAGCGATAGCTTGGGTGCTGATTCCGGTCACACCTGAAAGAACTATCAAATACGATGGTGTTTTTCGTTTCTATCTCATGGTTGGTTTTTGTCCATAACGCCCGAAAGAGAGAGGCGTTGCAGGGCTACACCCAGTGACTAAAAGGAGCGGCAGCGGCTTGATTGAGCTGGTTACGTGGCGTAACCAGCTTATATAACACGCACAAAAAAACCCATCACGAGGATGGGTTTTCTAGTTCCTGCACCGGATACCCCTTA
>RCNB010001789.1_pt1 | contig 13409 bp, 14 predicted proteins | sample 2041321 | NCBI WGS metagenome assembly RCNB01 (sample SAMN09708232, study PRJNA481090) | Marine sediment metagenome, whole genome shotgun sequencing project. | reverse complement strand
TCGGAGATGTGGTTGGAAAGTCCATGAGTCAATGTGATGTAGCGAATGCCACGATCATAAAAGTGCTTGATATTGGCGAGATCGCCTTCGATCGGGGACCCATTTTCCATCCCCATAGGCAGGGAGATAAGCCCGGCTTCGAAGTGTTTCCGAACGTCGTCAGGCGAGGTGGCGATCGCAAATTTATCCGATGATGCCTTTGCGGTGGCTTCCACCAGGTCGATCAACTGTTCGGCAACCTCTCGCGAGCGACCCGCGGCCTCCAGTTCGGGGTCCGTGTAAATGGACATGAAGGCGCTATTGAGCCCACCAGCGACGGCGCGAGGATAGTCGAAATCTCGCCCTTCAATGGCAATCGAGACATCGCCGCCTTCTTCCTGGAGATGCATCGGCACATCAATATGGGTATCCACAATGATGCTCGAATCAGCAATACGACGCGCCTCAGCTGCGAGGTCGGGTGTCTCGTTCGTTGGCGTATTGGCGGACTGATTACAAGCCGATAGCAGGAGTGTGCTGGCCGTAAGGGCGACGATGCTGTTTGTCATGGGTTTTTGAATTAATTGTGGCTCCCGGGGTCGAACATTGTAACAATGGTGCACGGGTCGGCGTCCAGATAATAGTCTCGTTGACTCGATGACAGGAGTAACGCAATGAGCAATGACAACCCGACAATTGATCAGATTGACGTTGGTGACCACGACAACGGCAAACCGATAGAAGCTAACCTGAAATCCCGAGCCACCTGGTTGCGGCTGGTATTCATGCTTATTTTTGGTGTCGTGACCAGCCTCGCGCTGCTTGTTGGCAGTTTCGTTGTAGCGCTTGGGTTCCTGTGGGTGCTGTTTACCGGCGAGGTCAATCCGGAGTTGCGGGCGACGGGACAAAGCTTCGCGACATACATCTACCAAATCGCTCGCTACCTGACGTTCAATTCGGAAACGAAGCCGTTTCCTTTTGGGGAAAGTTGGCCGTCGTCCGGCTCTGACGAGTAGGGCAGAGAGCTTTTAGACCGAGAGCTCCCGCTGGCCAGGTTGCCAGTGGGTCAGGTTCACTCTGGCGCCACCCACGCCTAGCGCTCGCACCCACCTGGCGGCAGCGTCAAGCGTGACCCAGGTCTTGACCTTTCCCTTTAAAGTTTCGGCGGTAAACGAGCCGTTTGGCGTGCTTGCTTCGACATGAAAGCGTGCTCCGCTGGCAATAATGTCGATATTCTTGATGGCACCTGCGGCAACCATCGCCCTCAACATTCGTTCATCCATGCTTATTCCCTGGGAAAAGGTCGGTTTGTTCCGGAATTGTGATGCCGCTCTGGTCACAATGCCGGCGGATCAGGACTTCGACCATATTTGCGACGCTGCGGTGCTCACGCGAAGCTGCTTCACGCACCGCTTCCTTGATGGAAGGGTTGATGCGCAGGTTCAGCGTCGAGATTTTGGTCTTTGCCATGCGTTACATAGTAACGAAAAAGAGACGGAGATGTAACGCATTTTACGTGTTCGTCATGGTCATTCCTTGACTTTTCTTCCGAGTGATATCAAAATGATATCAAAGTGACACAGTGAGGGAGAACACCATGAATCGCGAACAAGTAAGAAAAGTGCCATCGGGTTACCTGATGCTGGTCGTGTTGGCAGTTGTTCAGATCAGCCTTGGGTACGTCAATTTGAAGATGATCATGGCCGGAAACGTTCCTGGCATGATCGTGGTCGGTATCGCGTCACTCGTCGTTGTGATTGGCTGGGTTGGGTTCTTCATGGTGCACCCGAATGAAGCGAAGGTCCTGCAGCTTTTTGGCAAGTATGTGGGTACAGCGCATGATCAGGGTCTGAAGTGGGCCAATCCGTTCTACGCGAAGACAGCTGTTTCTACCCGGATCCGGAATTTCGAGAGCAGCAAGCTGAAGGTCAACGACTCACGTGGCAGCCCCATCGAAATCGCGGCCGTCGTGGTTTGGAAAGTCTTCGATACTGCCGAAGCGTTGTTTGAGGTCGATGATTACGAGGAGTTTGTGCAGATTCAAAGTGAGTCGGCGCTGCGAAATCTATCGACGACATATCCCTATGAGCCGCACGAGGGGGAGGGCACTGCGCTGCGCAGCCATCCCGCGGAAATCGCTCAGGCTCTGCGCGAAGAAATTCAGGATCGACTGGAGCAAGCCGGTGTGACAGTTATTGAAGCGCGCATCAGTCACTTGGCATATGCGCCGGAAATTGCGAACGCGATGCTTAGGCGCCAACAGGCATCTGCCATTATCGCTGCAAGAACACAGATCGTGGCAGGCGCGGTGGGGATGGTTGAGATGGCGCTCGATCAATTGAAGGAGAAAAACGTGGTCGAGCTCGATGAGGAGCGCAAAGCAGCAATGGTCAGTAATCTGCTGGTCGTGCTCTGCGGTGAAGAATCTACCAAACCTATCGTCAATGCCGGTTCTTTATACAACTAGTCTCTGCAGCAACAGGAATTGACCAATGGCGGCACGCAAGGCATTTGCGCTGCGGATGGATGAGAAGACACTCGCAGCTGTGCAACGCTGGGCGAACGACGATCTGCGCAGTCTCAATGCGCAGATCGAATTCGTTCTGCGTGAAGCGCTGCGTAAGTCCGGGCGTTTGCCAAAGCAAACGACAAGCGACGAAGATTAGCGGTTGGAGGCAGCTGCAATGCTAAGATCCCGATTATGCGAAGCGCTCTACCGTTGATTCTGATTCTGCTGGCTCTGTTTACAGCCGGATGTATCGCATACATTGCCTGGGAGTTGTCTTCAGGCAAGCAAGATTCGAAACCCCACAACTCCGGGGTCAACGAAAATAAATCTGACTAGCGCCCTAACCGCGGTCTCTTCGCGAGCGACTCGAAGACGATGTCTTGCCGCTTCGGGAATCTCCCCTGGAACTGCTTTGTGGCTTGCTAGACCCGGATTGCTTGCTAGACCTGGATTGCTTGCTAGGCCTGGATTGCGATTCTGAACGCTGTGGTTGCGATGACCGTCTTGACTGCACCTCGCGCGGCTGCGATTGACGAACGTCTGACTGTCGCGACGGTGCTCTCGTCACGCGCGACTGCTTTGACGGTACTCTCGCCACTTGCGTTTGCCGGGGCGTGCTCTGCCTTACCTGCGGCTGCCGAGGAGCGCTTTGCCTTACTTGCGGCTGCCGCTCAGATTTCCTAACCTGCGACTTGCGCGGTTCGCTGACGCGAGCTTGCAGTTCTCTGCCTTGCGTAGATCGGCGAGCCGAAGAGGGACGAGTCGTGGTCGTCCGTGCCGTCATCGTTGGGCGTTCACGAAAAGCGAAATCGGCCTTTGGCGACTGTCGCTTGCGCTCACTTGGCTCTCGCGACTCATTATCACGGGGTGCGACCACACGACGCTCGTCACGTCTTGTGACCGGATTGCGATTGATCTGCTTGCCGCTAGTGCCGCGACTGGTGGTTCGTGGCGCGTCCACAGTTCCGCGAGTAGGTGGCGTCTGGCCGCTGGATCTCGTTGTATTGGTCGATGCCGTGTTCGGGTTCGGAAAATAGCGCGTACGCGTAATGCGCTGATCCGATGACCGAACTGTGCGGCGGTGCTGCGGCCGCCAATAGTCGCCGTCACGATAACGATTGCTTGTGACGTGATTATTGCGATTCACGTAAATACTGTTGTGGACATGAATGTTGGGGCGTCGATACCACCAGTTGTTCCGGTACGAATGTCCGTAGTAAGGATGACCATAATAGCTGTGGTGATAAACGTGCAGCCGGTCTGTGTACCAGCCGATGGAATAAGCCGACGTAATACCCCAGAAGAAGCCATGGTTGAATGCATATCCGGAAGGATACGGGTAGTAGTAAACCGGGTATGGCCTGGGGTAGTAGTAATAAACCGGACGTGGTTGATACACGACGACACGCTCGGGTTCATAGTAAGGAACGTAAATTACGTCCTCCTCGACTGGCGTGATCTGAATTACGCCGTCTTCCTGCGCAATGGTCTGGTGCTCGTCGCTCTTCAGGTTTCCAGCTGCGTAGGCGCGGTCACGGAATCGTTCGATCGCAGCGATAACTGCGGGCTGTTGAGCGACCACGGCTTCACCAAGACGCCAGGTCCAGTCAAGGTCGTCAGCCATCATCTCGATGACTTCCGGATAGTTGCTCAGCGCAACGACTGAGTCATCCCAATCCGGATCAGGTTTCAATGATGGATCAGACTTCAGGTCTTTTAGAAAACGCGCCGCTTGCACTATTTGCAGCGGATACGTCGAGGCAGGAAGTACGATTGCGAGGAGGTCGTCGGGGTACAGCGCTATTGGGCCGATGATCCCTTCCAGTTCTGGCCCGGACAAAATAGTCAGTTCCTCACTGCCTGCAGCTGTCTCAGGTGCATACTCTGCGACCGGATTGCCAGACTCATCAACGGGGACCTGTGCGCTGCCAAGGGTTGGCCAGGCAATAATCGCCGCCAACAGGGAGATGTGTTTCAAATTCAGCGTTTGAGTGCTCATAATAGTCTCCGGTTTCCCGATGTTGGAACCAAGAATAACGCATGTAAACTGAACGATTGCTTAACCCGGCTGCGAAATTCCAGCTTATGGAACCTTTGGCGCCGAATAATCCTCGATATGACTAGAATACGCCGAATAAGCGGACACCGACATGACGGGTAGACATAGTCTACTGGCCGAATTAGAAGCCAGACGACACGAGAAAACGGAGGGATCAGTTGAGGTTCTCAGCACTGAGTTGAGACCAATTCCTTCAGATGCGGGATATGACCCGTATGACAACCCGGGACCGGCCAAGACCGTCGCGGAGCCTGGCCGGGCTGCGTCACTGCGATCGAGACGCAAGCTACTCAAAAAGCGGCGTTAGCCGCAGATCACTTTTCGTCGTCACCGCCGTGCCAGGCGATGAATTTCCAGCCATCCTCTGTTCTTATCAGAATGTCGGTATAGCGTCCGTTGCTGATTTCAACGTTGTCGTCGTTGTCTTTGAAAGCACTCGAGTAAGAGTAATGTGCAATCGCGACATCGCCATTGACGACAATAGCGAGCGGATACAACTCATGAGCAACAGTTTCTCCCTGCTCGTCACGAAATCTGTCCCACATTGTGGTTGATGATTTGGAGCGTGGTGCGGGAGAGTTCTTCGGCCATCCAGAAAAATCATCGCTAAGAAGACGATCTATCCATTTCTTGTCGTCTTTTTCCTCGGCTACCCACTGATCTTCGATAGTAGACCAGACATCAGCCTGGTCGTCCGGGTTTTCCTGAGCAAGACCCAGGCCCGACATCGTCAGAAAAACAGTAGCGACCAGTAGTTTGTAGCAATTCTTGTTGATCATTGTGCTTGCCCCATTCGTTTGTTTTCACGAGTAAGGCGAGTCTAGTCAGTTTTCATGATCATCGCGAGTAGCGGAGCGAGATTTGCGGACGAAGATTGTTGCTCGTCGTCGATGGCATAAAGCTCGAGCAACGCTGCCTCGGTCAAATACTCGGGATGATGAGCCTCAATAATTGTCGCGTACTGAATTGACTGCTCATTTTTCTCGAGCGTCATTCGATAGACGTGCACGGCCAGGTCAGCGCCATGCCTGAGTCTCATCAGCCGAGCAATCGGGTGTTGCGGATCTTGCATCGCTAATGTGCCGATGTGCAACGTGTCCTTGCGGATATTCCAGCCGGACTCTCTGAATGTCGTGCCGATGGACTGACCAGCCAGAACATCCTGATGTGGTTCCTCTATTTCGGCGACGCCTGCGTCGACAAACTGAACGACGGCATATGTTCGGCACGTGCTTTCGCCGTCTGCCACGCTGTTGAGACTTGAGCGACGTACCCCGGCATTCTGACCCAGCACGACTATCTGATAATTGCCAAACTGCTTTTCAATGCGGTCGCTATTCAGTAATTCGGGGTGGTGCGCACAAGCACTGAGCGCGGCCGCGAGAATAACGGGGGAAACGGGTTGTTGACGCATATTTGAGTTATCGATGTGGTTGCCGGCGCACTATACTACGGCAATGGATCATACTATCTGCTGTTATCGATGTGGTACCTCACTTGCCGCGCTCTCGCTGCCGCTGTCTCGCCAGGATCAATGCCCTGAGTGCGGCAATTACCTGCATGTCTGCAAGATGTGTGTGTTTTTTGACGTGCGCGTGCCGAAGCAATGCCGTGAAGACGATGCCGAAGAAGTGACCGAGAAGGCGCGGTTGAATTTCTGCGAATGGTTCAAGCCAAGCGAGTCAGCATTCGACGACAAGAGCAAGGCCGAGGAAGATCAGGCCATTAGCGCGCTCGAGGCGCTGTTTGATGATTGATAGACGGACGTTTCTTAACCTGGCCGCAGCATCCATAGCGACAACGTCGATTGCCTCTTGTTCTGGCACAGAGAAACGGCCCGCAGTCGGCGTGCTTCGCAGCCGGTTTAATGAACACTCGACCGCGGAAGAGGTAACGGCTGGCGTCGACCTGAGCGGCAAGCTCGCTGTCGTCACAGGCTGCACGTCGGGAATCGGTTTTGAAACGATGCGGGTGCTGGCGATGCGCGGCGCCTGGGTGGTGGGCACCAGCCGCGTGCTGCAAAGAGCGGAGGCAGCTTGTGCCAGCGTCAGGGGAACGACAAGCGCGTTGCAACTTGAGCTATCGGACTATGAATCGGTAATCGCCTGCGCAAACGCAATCCGATCTATCAATTTGCCGCTCGATATTCTCGTTTGCAATGCGGGGTATTGGGCTGCCGGCGGTCAACGCAAGCTTGTCAATGGTGTTGAAAAACATTTTGCGATTAACCACCTGGGTCACACGGTGCTCGTTAACCGATTGCTCGGTCGTCTGTACATGTCTCTGCAGGGACGAGTTGTGATGGTTTCCAGCCGCGCTGCATACCGGAGAGCGCCGGAACGCGGCATCGAATTTGACAACCTCGATGGAAGCGTGGATTACACAGACCGGCGGGCATATGGCCAGTCGAAACTTGCCAATGCGCTCTTCTCGTTACATTTGGCGAAGTTACTAAGAGGAACACGCATAACAACGAATGCGCTGCACCCCGGGGTCATCAATACAGATCTTTTTCGCGACGAAGGTCGGCTTTTCAGAGCGGCAATTTCGGCAGCGACCTCTCTCGGTTACGGCAAGACCGTTGAAGAGGGCGCGGCGACAAGCTGTTTTGTTGCTACAAATCCCTCGCTGGGTGCAACCAGCGGCGAGTTTTTCGAAGACTGCAATGCGGTTGTCGTCGCAGGCGATCACTATCTGCACGACGAAGTGATGGCCGAGAAACTCTGGCAGGTGACAGAGAACTCGACGCGCGAGCATCTTGTGTCACACACCGGGCCGGACTTTAACGACTTCGAACGCGCGGCCAGAAAACGACAAGCGAATAAGAAGTGAACGAAGACTCTGACAAGGCAATCGGAAATACGAATCCACGTCGTGGAGGATTGTTGTTTGGACTCGGCGTCGGGCTGTTGGTCGCTTTCCTCTCTTACCAGTGGATCACGGACCCTGCGCCACGCGCGGAGCGTCAACTGGAAGAGGCTGTTGTGCTTGATGCGCGCAACCACCTTATCGTGCAACTCGGTGTTCGAGAGATCATCGATCCGCTAGCCCCCAATCGGAAGGTTGGCAAGTCCTACGTCTATCGCGCAGGCACAGGCTGGGAAGTGTCGGGATATTACCGAAGAGACGATAATGATCGTTGGCACGCGTTCCTGATGTCATTGGATGATGCACGCAATATCACATTGCTCAAGGTCCAGGACAGCGAACTTGCCGAGCGTGCGAGCGAAGACTCGATGCTCGAAGTCTCTCCCTAGTTGGCGGCCGTCGCCATTGCCTTTTCGTGTTCTTCCTTACGCCATTCGAAAACGTTGAGTTCGATGAAGATGAACGCAACCAACCAAAGGAAGGCGTCCCAAAAGTGCACAAAGCCGCCGTTGAATCCCCAATAAATTGCCGCGAGAAATAGCATGGCATAGAGAACAAATTTGATGCCGTTGCTGGCATAAAGTACCGCACCTTCATATCGATGCCTTTCCTGCAAGCGGACGTCGATTTCGAGCACGATGACAACGAGTAGCCATACGGCTGAGTTGATGACGTCGAGCCAGGCCAGGGCACAGCGATCAGTTACGTTGGCGAGAGGCGTCATGCAGTCGAGAGCAAGCAGATTCGCGATGTAGCCATAAAACGCGTAGACAATAAACGCGTAGCAAATGGCTCTGAGGGAGTGCAATGACCACGTCACTGGTCTGGTGAACTGTTCGTCCTCAAGTACGTAGGTCTCGAGTTCAAACATCAGCAACAGGACAACCCAGGCAGCGGTATCAATGGTTGCGGCATAAGCCTCGATCATCACCTTGATGCCCACACCATTTGGGAACTGTGTTTTGGCGGCGAGGACTTCTTCAACGAAGAACCAGTAGATGTTCATCGCAAGAAGTAGGTAGACGACGAACTTAAAGGCCTGGAAGATCCTGCTACGGTCGATCGTCAAATGTGCGCTCTGTCTCGGTCTCTACACCCGCATAGTAGACCCAGATATTTTCTTCGCCGGTCAGCAATTCGATGTATTTGGGGTGGACAAAGATATTCTCGCGGCCCGATTTGACCTCTTTGAGAATTCCGACATCGCACAGTTGCTTGAGGTAGACCGACGCCGTTTGCCGTTTGGCAATGCCGGCTTCAACGAGGTTGCCAATGCGGCAGTAGGGCTGCTTGAACAGAACCTCGACCAATTCCCAGGTGTAGATCTTCGGCAGATTGTTGTGCGTGTATTCTGCGGTGTGCTCCATCAGCTCCCGAATTGCCTTGATCTTGTCAGTCGTCCAGGTACAGGTTTCCTCAACGCCGCTCAGGATGAACTGGATCCATGGTGACCAATCCTGATCGCGCGTCACGTTCTGCAACAAGCGGTAATAAGCCGCTTTATTTTGAATGATGTAACGGCTGAAGTACAAGATAGGGGAGTCCAGCAGACCGTGTTGCACCAGAAACAGAATATTGAGAATGCGGCCGGTCCGTCCGTTGCCATCGGCGAAAGGGTGGATGGCTTCAAATTGATAGTGCGCCACGGCCATACGCACCAGCGGGTCGATGTCCGTATTGTGGTGCATGAAGTCGGCCCAGTTATCGAGTTTGGCCTGCAATAGCTTTTGGCCTTCCGGTGGCGTGTAGATCACCTCCCCGGTCATTCGATTCTTGAGCGTTGTTCCAGATTCCGCTCGAAGATCAAGCTCAAACCCTTTGATAGTGCTACAGATTTGCATTGCCATATCCGTGGTAAGCATGCCTCGTCGAACCATCTTGCTACCTTCGAAAAGGGCGGTTCGGTAACGCAGAGCTTCTTTTGTTGCCGCATCTGCCCGATCCTCGGCGATATCGACGTACTCAAACAATTTGTCGGTGGTAGTGACGATATTCTCGATTTCGGAGCTCGCGCGGGCCTCAAGCAATGGCAGGGCATTGACCAGCACAGCTGAATTCGGGATCAACTCGGCAGCCTGCTTCAGTTCAGCCAGGGCGACCCGTGACTTGATACAGGTTTTGAGGATTTCCTTCGTTTCGATGCTGTCTACGGGGGGTGGCAGCTCAGGTAACGAGTTGTAGGGAAGTTTCGGATCAAAATCAGTCATTTACGGAGCCTCCGGTCACTGCATCGATAGGTCGATCACGTCGACATGTTTGCCTTATATGTCGATAAAAAGGAACTTTATCGACATATATGATCAATTTGTCGATTGTATCGACATGTTCTGCCGATATGTCGATATAACTCAATTTTTTCGACATGTTTGCAGTATATGTCGATCGAATCGACACGAGCGTGAACCAGTTGGGGAAATACGGATGTCGCCGCAACGGCAATCGTAGGAGACTGCTTTTCGCCGATATTGCTTTAGAATTCGGCTCCCAATCGATAACCACCTGAGGGATCCCAAAGTGAACGTGAAATCCGATATCGAAATTGCCCAGGCTGCAAGCGTGCTGCCTATTGTCGACATTGCCGAGAAACTCGGAATCCCGGCAGAGTCCCTGATCCCATACGGCAACGACAAAGCGAAAATCAGTGGTGATTTCATCAGGGCGAATGCGGACAACAAGAACGGCAAACTCATTCTTGTGACCGCGGTTTCGCCGACACCGGCTGGCGAGGGCAAGACGACCACGACGGTGGGTCTGGGCGACGCCCTTAACAAAATCGGCAAACGTGCATTGATTTGTCTGCGTGAACCCAGCCTGGGACCCTGTTTTGGCATGAAAGGCGGAGCTGCGGGCGGCGGCTACGCGCAGGTCGTGCCAATGACGGACATTAATCTGCACTTCACAGGTGATTTCCACGCTATTGGCGCTGCACACAACCTCCTGTCGGCACTAATCGACAACCACATGCACTGGGAGAACGAGCTCAACATCGACCCACGCCGTGTTACGTGGCGCAGGGTTGTCGATATGAACGATCGTGCACTGAGAACGATCACATCCGGTCTTGGCGGTTTTAACAATGGCATTGTCCGGGAAGCAGGTTTCGATATTACCGTTGCCTCGGAAATCATGGCGATCTTCTGCCTCGCGACTAGTCTTGCGGATCTTGAAAACCGTCTTGGCAATATCGTTCTGGGCTACACACGAGACAAAGAGCCGGTGACAGTCAGGCAGCTAAACGCGCAGGGTGCGATGACAGCACTGCTGCGAGATGCATTACAGCCGAACCTGGTACAGACCATGGAGAATAATCCGGCGTTAATGCACGGCGGGCCGTTTGCCAATATTGCGCACGGCTGCAACTCCGTCATGGCAACCCAAACTGCGCTCAAACTATCGGACTACGTCATCACCGAGGCCGGCTTCGGCGCGGACCTCGGCGCTGAGAAGTTTTTTAACATCAAGTGTCGCAAGGCCGGGCTCAAACCTGACGTAGCTGTATTGGTCGCGACGATCAAGGCGTTGAAGATGCAGGGTGGCGTTCCCAAGACCGAACTGGGCGCGGAAAACGTGGCGGCGCTTGAGCGAGGTCTCAAAAACCTCGGCCGGCACGTTCGAAATCTTGCTCAATTCGGTGTGCCGGTTATCGTCGCAGTGAATCGCTACACCGCAGACACGGATGCGGAAGTCAGCGCGGTACAAGCGTACTGCCAGACCTTTGGCGTACAGGCAGTGAATTGCACTCATTGGGCGGATGGCGGTGCCGGAGCAGTAGAGCTTGCGGAGCAAGTAGCCGAGTTGGCCGACAGCGGCGCGGCGCAATTCAGGACCTTATACAGCGATGAACTTGGGTTATGGGATAAGGCCAAACGTGTCGCGACAAGTATTTACAGCGCGGACGACATCATTGCCGACAAGAAGGTCCGCGAGCAGTTCGCGCAATTCGAGAAAGACGGCTACGGACATTATCCCGTTTGTATGGCCAAGACTCAGTACAGCTTCTCGACCGATCCGAATCTCCTGGGGGCACCGACGGGCCACGTCGTGCCGATACGGGAAGTGCGTCTGGCCGCAGGTGCCGAGTTCATCGTCGTCGTTTGTGGAGCGATCATGACGATGCCGGGTCTACCAAGAAAGCCCGCTGCCAACGACATTCGCGTCAACAGTGAGGGTCGTATCGAAGGCTTGTTCTAGGTCGGATTCGCCAGCCGTTCATGGCGCATCTTCAGTTAACTTATGGCTGTCTGCTGCTGTCAGGGCGCAGCCGTAAACAGACTTGAGCTGGTTAATGACCTTTTGCGTATCGGCCGAAAAGGGCGCCTTGCCCTCAAAACTGTGCAGAACGATGCCCTCCAGCAAGTCTCCGAGTGACAGGTCGGTGTATTCCGCCAGAGATTTGAGCACCTTGAGCAGCGAGGATTCGATACGGACACCCGTTTGCGTACGTGTTACAACTTTTGTCGGCATGATCTTTCCTTTGTGTAGAAAGGTAACATGGTAACAAGATAACACAATTAGCAGAGCAATGGCTATGTCTGGCTTGATGATTCGGTTAGTTGCCCGGGCTAGTCGTCTCGAACCCTGTTTCTCGATTGCTTCAGCTGACCTTGCCGACGTTTGCTATCGATGCGTTTCTTCTTTGCACGTTTTGACGGGAGCGTCTTCTTGCGTGGTTTTTTCTCCACCAATACCAGTTGAATGAGCTCGGTCAACCGCTGAATGGCAGCTCGGCGATTACGCTCCTGTGTTCGATGTTCTTGTGCCTTGATGACCAGAACGCCGTCCGCAGTGATGCGTTTATCACCGAGAGCCAGCAGTTTTGATTTGATCCGGTCGGGCAGGGAGCAACTATTGCGCGCATCAAATCGAAGGTGAATAGCAGAAGCTACCTTGTTGACATTCTGCCCTCCGGCGCCCTGAGCGCGAACAGCAGAAAACTCGATCTCGGTAATCGGGATCGATATTTCGTCGGAAATGATGACGTCGTCTGACATTGTGCGCATTATACGGCCATGCGAAAGGATGAGTTACTGCGGTACGGAAAGAAGGTCGTAGCAGAGTAGGTAGTTGCGTATATGAAGAATGACAGAACCAAAGCGCTGCTTGAAGATGCTGCGCGGAGAGGAATAGCGTACCGGGAGTCTTGCGACGCGCGAGCCGTGGCCCCATCTGCCGAAGCAATTGAAGCCATAAGCCAATTTGTAGAACCACTACCTGAAAACGGAACGCCCGCCGAAGAAGTCCTCGCATTGCTCGACGAGGTGGGTTCGCCAGCAACTGTCGCAATGGCCGGCCCACGTTTCTTTGGCTTCGTCATTGGTGGGTCGACGCCCGTTTCTGTTGCGACGAATTGGCTTGCGACAGCCTGGGATCAAAACGTTGTAATGCACGAGGTCACACCGGCGACAGCAATGCTGGAGCAGGTTGCGCTTGACTGGCTGGTCGACGTACTTGGTTTGCCGAGCGGCACTGGCGGCGGGTTCGTAACCGGTGCGACGGTCGCTAACTTCACGGCATTGGCGGCCGCCAGGCATCGTGTATTTGAAGACGCGGGGTGGGACGTTGAAGCGGATGGCCTCATCGGCGCTCCGGCTCTGAAGGTAATCGTTAGCGAAGAGGCACATCCCACATTGTTCAAATCGCTCGGCATGCTCGGTCTTGGTCGTGAGCGCGTTGTGCGAATACCTGTAGACGGGCAGGGGCGCATGATCGCTGCTCAGATGCCTGTGATCGATGGGCCGGCTATCGTCTGCACACAGGCCGGCAATATCAATACAGGGGCACTCGATCCAATTGGCGATATTTGCGACGCGGTCAAACCGTCGGGTGCCTGGGTTCACGTGGACGGTGCATTTGGTTTGTGGGCGGCTGCGTCCCCACCGCAAGCGCATCTAATCACAGGCATGCAGAAGGCCGATTCTTGGGCAACCGATGCGCACAAATGGCTGAATGTGCCGTACGACTGTGGCATTGCCTTTGTGCGGAATCCGTCTGACC
>RCNB010001788.1_pt1 | contig 13410 bp, 10 predicted proteins | sample 2041321 | NCBI WGS metagenome assembly RCNB01 (sample SAMN09708232, study PRJNA481090) | Marine sediment metagenome, whole genome shotgun sequencing project. | reverse complement strand
CCTCTGTAAACCAGATGCTTATGTTTTGGTTCTGGGACCTTCAACACCATTAAGCCCAGTGATGGCAGAATTTGGAGTGGACTTACTGGCGGGATCAATCGTAGAGGATATCCCAGCCGTCTTGGCTGCCGTAGGGCAGGGCGCTAATTTCCGACAAGTACATAAGGCGGGTGTTAGATTGATCACCCAATTGGCAGCATGAGGATGAAATTTGATGGCTAAAAATGATATTGTCTTTCAACCAGTTGGCATTATACACAGTCCTCACCAGGAGCTGGTAGGTATGCCGATTCAACCCACAGCAGCGACAGGTGTAAAAGGCACTGTCGTAATGGACCTTCTTTTTCAAGAGGGATTAAAGGATTTGGAGGAGTTTTCTCATGTGATCTTGGTCTATTTTTTCCACCAGGCCAAATCCCCGAAAATGCTCGTCAAACCATTTTTGGATGATATTAAACGAGGGGTATTTGCTACCCGGGCACCACGTCGTCCCAATGGGATCGGAATCTCAGTCGTGAAGTTATTGACTATTAAGGGTAATATCCTAGAAATTGAAAATGTGGATATCCTAGATGGTACACCGCTGCTGGACATCAAACCCTATATTCCAGATTTTGATGAACGGGAAGAGGTCCGAATTGGCTGGCTGGAGAAGAGCAGGGGAAAGATAAAAAATAAAATGTCAGATGATAGATTTTTAAGGGACTAAATCCTTACAATAATACTTTTTACCGTCTTCTTCTTCGACCACCTACGATCGATATCCAGTAGAGAAGCTGCATCACTGCAGTGAAAAGGGACGCAACGTAGGTCAGTGCAGCAGCGTTCAGAACTTGGTTAACACCGCGCTCTTCCTCGGAGGAGGTGATAATGCCGCTGTTTCTCAAAAGAGCCTTGGCCCGTGAAGAAGCGTTCAACTCGACGGGCAGAGTGGCCAGCGCGAAGATCGCACCGCCTGAAAAGGCAAAAACGCCCAACCATGCAATTCCGATCACATTCAATACTAACCCGGCAATAATTAAAATCCATCCCAGGGTCGATCCGATATTAACCGCAGGGACAAGCATGGATCTTAGGCGGAGAGGAAAATATCCTTCCTGATCTTGTTGGGCATGACCGAGTTCATGGGCTGCGATGGCCATTGAGGCCACTGAACTGCCCTGGTATACATTGGTAGAGAGGCTAAGTTCAGTCTTGCGGGGATCATAGTGATCCGTAAGTTGTCCAGGAACTTGATGGATGGCCATTTTCTTCAGACCTCCTGCCCGGATAATTCTCTGGGCAGCTTCCAGTCCGCTGATTCCGGTCTGACTCTGGATCTGCCCCCATTTCTTATAGGTTGATTTAACGTACCACTGGGCGGCCAACATCAGCAACATTGCCGGGGCCATATATAGCAGGTACTGGGGATTCCAATAGAACATTTCGCTTAATCCTAATTATCGATCCTGGATCAAATCTAATAACACTTCAATAGCTTTATCCAATTGAGGATCGAGATCGGCCAGGAAATCTTCTTCGGTATATTCAACTTCAAAATCCGGCACAAGCCCGATATCATGGATCTGGCGTTTGTCAGGAGTCAGCCAGCGGGCAATGGTTACTCGGATGGCGCCCTGATTATTATCAAGGGCGATCCAGTTCTGGACCGAGCCTTTTCCGAATGTGGTCGCTCCAACCAGTGGTCCTCGTTCATGATCCTGGAAGGCCCCGGCCACGATTTCTGATGCGGAAGCGGACCCTTCATTCACCAGCAGTACCAGGGGGATATCTGTAGCTAAGCCGTTCTTGGAGGCTAGATAATCGATTATCTCCTCATCGCTGCCGTAATCTTCATAGAGGATGATTCCTTCATAGATGAATTCAGATCCCACTTCAACAGCAGTTTGTAAATATCCACCGCCATTATTTCGCAGGTCAATGATCAAACCAACCGGATCCTCGGCCAGAATCTCTTCCAGGTTTTCCTGAAGTTCAACCTGAGTTTCTCCGGCAAACGTCATGATCGCCACATAACCTATGCCGTCATCCAGCATCTTGGATTCCACACTGGGTATTGAGATCTGTGCCCGGATAATGGTCACATCAAAAGGAGCAGTTTCTCCTTCTCTCTGGATGGTTAAGACCACGGATGAACCAGCTGGTCCAAGTACTTTGCGGATGACAAGTGAACCATCCAGTCCAGTCATGTCCTCACCATCGATTTTAATCACTACATCACCGGGTAGTAGACCAGCCTCTTCTGCGGGTGATCCGGGCATGGGGCTAATAATAGTCAGGAATTCTGTTGATGTATCAACCCAGGCTCCGATGCCTTCATATTCGCCATCCATGGGAATATTAGCCTGTGTAAATTGGTCTGGATTCATATATGCAGTGTGCTGGTCCCCCAGGGATTCCAGCATGCCCGTGATCGCCCCTCTCATCAGTTCCTGGTCATCAACCGGTTGATCGATATATTGATCATGTACAATGTCCCAGGATTCCCAAAACGGAGAAAATAGATCCTCAGTCGTGATTTCAGCTCTTGGATCTCCATCCGTTGAGGAAGGTTGAGTATTTTTCGTGTTTTCCAGCCAGCCCAAATCGGGTTGGGGAATTATTAAATTGCCGACGATTGCCCCTGCTGAAAAAGCACCCACAACCAGGAATAGACCGCCAAGAATACCAATCAAGACCCATGTTTTTTTATTCATGCTATCTCCATCTAATTGCTATTTCTTCCCATTGATCGACAAATGAGGAATTCCTACAAGGTTATCACAAATCACTGAGAACTTTCTTAGAAGAATATCAAAAATATCTGGAGGAAATCTGCACCAGATCAGCTATCCAAAAGCGATCCAGTGTAATACTCAGTCAGATTGGATGCTAGGCAGGGTAATCACATCAAGGATTACGGGCTTTCCGAGAGCATTTTCCAGGACCTGGTCAAGCTCATTCACATCATCCTGGGATAACGGCTCAGCTGATCGAACAGTCGCGCTGATATAAAGGTAATAATCTCTTGAGCGATTCCGATCAATCTCCAGATTTGAGTAATTATCCAAAAGTTCAGATTCCTCCAGAACATGCTGAATTGTTTGATCCTCCCGACCTTTCTGGATAATATCGTTCATGATAATGCCCAGGGGGATAGTGATCACAACTACGAGTAAGATCATTCCCGTGATTCCCCGACGGATCCGTTTCTGAATCTCTGGCTGCAGGTTCAAGGGATGAATACCCAACAGGGTGAAGATGATAACGCCGGCGAGACTAATTGTGATCAGGTTTGTGACGAAAAGCAATAAAGCGCCGCTGGCTGCCTGCATGTTACCATTGGCAAGACCCAATCCAACCACACTCAGCGGAGGGGCGAGGGCAGCGGCAATTGCCACACCAGGTAAAGCAGCGCTTACATCTTTTCGGCTCAGGGCGTAGGCTCCAGCCATTCCGGATGCCAGGGCGATGAATAGATCTAATAATGTTGGTTGGGTCCTGGCCAGGATCTCCGGGGTCATATCCTTGAGAGGGGAGAGCAAACCAACCAGAATTGAAACTATCACCGTGGCCATAACTCCCTTGAACATTGATTCCAGAGATGTACGGACCAACCTGACTTCACCTAATACAATCCCAAGAGAGAACCCCAGTATAGGTGACATCAAGGGGGCGACCAGCATGGCTCCGATCACAACAGCAGGGCTGTTTAACAATAGTCCCAAAGTGGCGATGATCGAGGACAATACGATCAGAATGAAATAGTCTCGTCCCGGTTGGGCATCTTTGGTTAGGTCTTCTCTAACCTCCAACTGTTCTTCAGTTGTGATGGTTGGGAAAAGGTTGAATATTAACCCCAAGGTTTTCCTGAACCAGAATTCAGGTGCACCGCTGTAACCTTTTACCATCACTGATGAATGCGGTGATTGCGAGGCTATTCGTTGCGGGATGCTGCCGAAGGCGAACGAGTCAAATCCTCCCTGTTCAGATGCCCCGATGATGACCAGATCGTGATTTTCAGCTTCCGATAGGATACCAGCCAGAGGGGAACTGGCAGTGATTATCTTCTTCTCTGGTTCCTTTTGGAAAGGTAAGTCTTGGAAGGTTTCATCAAGGATCCGCTGGTTTTCTGCCATACGGGTGCTGGAAGCTCGTCCAACCTGGACATACAACCCGGTAACGTCTGCCGTATTGTTCAGGGCTAACGTAGAAGCCAATTGAGCACCAATGGGAGCATTTGGACCACCGGCGGTTGGAACCAGGATGGATTTGATCTCCTTCCAATTAAAACCCTTCACGATTAACACATCACAGGGAGCGTCAGTAATAATGGGGTCAAGTACTGGCCCCATTGACCTGGATATAGTCCTGGTTCCGCCCCCTCCCCATCCAACCAGGATTTGATCGACGTCTTCTTCTCTGGCAGTATCTAGAATCCCTTCTGCAATGCTGCGGGAAACACGGGTCATCGTTTGGACCCGGAACTCTTCCTTGATAGCCTGATCAATGGCACGGTCCAGCAGCATGCGGTTAGCTTCCGCTTCGATGCGGCCATCTGAGAGGGGAAGTTGGTTGGGAACGGTAATCACTTGGAGGGCGATCACTTTTCCGTTTTCGGGCTTTGCCAGGGATCCCGCCAAATGAAGAAGAGATTCGGCTGTCTCTGGATTGGAAATTGGGACAAGTATCCTTTTATTTTGTTTGGGGACTTCCTCTTTCAGAGGAGTCTTAAATACAGAAATCCCTTCCTTGGCTTTAATACTGTGGTGTCGGCCGTATACCAGAAACAAAATCAAACCTATAGACAGCAGCAAGCCCGCTGCCAGTAAATACTCAGCCCAGATCAAACCAAAGAAAAGATCAATAATCAATACCAGTGCTGGTATCCAGGGATGGATCGGAAGTTGAAATGAGGAAGTGATCTGTTCCTGGCGCGTCAAGGAAAAGTTAACCGCCATAAGAACTACCAAATATAACAGACTACCCAATCCTGCCAGGTACCGAATACCGACCAATTGTGAGACAAGTACTAATAATGCAACGACGATCAATATAAAAATTGGCTTTTTGGATCTTTTGTGGATCCGCAAAAATCCATCAGGCCAGAAACCATCCCGAGTCATGGCATAAAATTGCCGGATCACAAACGAGAGTATACGGTCCAAAGCCAGAGGCATGGCTGCCAGGGATAGAACAGCTATACTGCCCTGGACCCATTTTCCACTCCATAATCCAGTAAGATCTATCAAGGGATTTAGTAATGGAGATGAAAAACCAGGAGATAAAACTCCTTGAACAATGATAAAAACCAGGGCGGGAATTACTCCAGCCAGAATACCCGAAATCAAGAAGACTTTTGGAGCGTTCACGGATCGATTATTTAAATCTCCCTTTAAACCGGCAGCGATTTCCAGGCCGAGATAAGGGATCAGCAAAAGCTCAAACGCGGCCCGCCAATTTCCTTCGATGGGCAGCAGGTTAGCAGTTTTTATCTGGGGTAGAGCGATAAGGATGCCAATCAGGATAACTAAAAGGATCGGACCTAATAAAAAATACTGACGCCATTTGCGTTGCGGGAGTAGTTTATATCCGCTAACTAACAGTAATATACCCGCGGCGATCGGAAAAGCAGGAACAGCCCATCCAAATAACGCTTCCAATAAAACAGCTGCCTGGTGTCCAAAAGCTTGGATAATTAAACCTGCGGCGCATAATCCGGCCAGGATCGTCACCCATCCGGTAAGAAATGCCAGCCAGTTTCCTTCTTCGCAGCTTTGAACCATTTGATATGCACCACTGCTGCGTGGAAGGCCTTGAGAAAGTTCAAGGTACCCAAGAAAGTTAATGCCGACAAAAATGATCAGTAAGATCGAGATCAAGGGCAAAACCGAACCAGCTAGTTTAACCAGATCACTCATCAGAACAAGGATGGTGATTACCAGCATCACTCCCAGGCTTGTAAGAACAGCACGGGAAAAACTGATCCCATAACTGAACCGGATATGTTGGGATTGTGGTTTATCGCTCATCGTTCATCCTTTACTTCACCTTGAAATTCAGAGAGATATATTTCAAGATTCCCGGTTTTGATCTTGTTCTTTTTTCCCAATCCAAAGCTGGGGCATTTTTTCTTTAATTGCATGGATTGCTGGCAGGTGATAGTCAACATGATCCGAGATTCCATTTTCGCCAACCAGGGCTGTTGTAATACCGATCTTTTTGGCTCCATTAAGATTTGCAAGCAGGTCATCAAATAGGACACAATTCTCAGGATCAACCCCACCGGCCATGGCAAGCGCTATTTGATAGGCTTTCGGATCAGGTTTTATGACAAAATCCATCGATATCAGATCTACAATCCCAGTGAAAATATCTGCTATCCCTAATTTATTAAGAACTCCATCAGCATGGCGTCGATCCGAATTGGTGAAGACCCATAAATCCTGGGGTAGTGAAATTAGCAAATCTCTAAGTTCCTGGTCATGTTGCAAGTATTGATCTAAGGGCAGGTCATGTACGTAAGCCAGGTAATCATCAGGATCAACCTGATGATGGATCCGTAAACCTTCCAGTGTTGTGCCGTAGGTTTTCCAGTATCGATCACGGGTCGCGGGGATTACTTCTTCCGCGAGCCCCAGTTCTTCTCTCATATATTGATAGATCCTGAGCCGGATCAGGTCCCAGAGTCCATTGGAAGCAGGATAAAGAGTCGCATCAAGGTCAAAAAACAGGGTTGAAAATAACATAACCGGATTATACCTGAAACCCCTTGGCAGAACCCGGTGGGTGCTGGAGTTGAGGTCTCCCCGCCAAGCTGCTCTCCGTTATAATACCTATTATGTCCATTCAAATACTATCTGAAGAAGTTGCCTCACAAATAGCTGCCGGAGAGGTTGTAGAACGACCATCTTCTGTAGTCAAAGAGTTGATTGAAAATGCCCTCGATGCAGGTGCTGACCAGATCACAATAATAATTAAGGAAGCTGGTAAGCGATTGATAGAAGTGATCGATAATGGGAAAGGGATTCCGTCCGGGGAGTTGAAGTTGGCCGTGCATCGTCATGCCACCAGCAAACTGAGAAATGCTGCCGATCTGTTCAGCGTATCTACCCTGGGTTTTCGGGGCGAAGCACTGGCATCGATCGGATCTGTATCTTATCTGACCTTGTTGTCCCGGGTCCAGAAAGAGGATCTTGGTGGTTCCATCCAGGTGGAAGGAGGAGAGATCCATCCATCTGAAGATCTGGGAATGCCTCCGGGAACAACTGTTCGTGTGGAGCATCTTTTTCATAATGTACCCGCCCGCTTGAAATTCCTTAAAACTGATCGCACAGAAAAGAGACATATCAATGATATGGTCAGCCGTTACAGCATGGCCAATCCCGGGGTTCGTTTCAAGCTGCACCATGATGATGAACTGGTCTTCCAAACAACCGGAAGCGGTATGCTGCGAGAAGTAATTTCCTCTGTCTATGGTATTGGCATTGCAAAACAGATGATTGAAGTGATTTATGAGGATGAAAATTACAAAGTAAATGGTTTTGTCAGTCCACCGGGCCTGACCCGGTCCAACCGCAGAGAGATGTTGTTCTATGTAAATCAGCGTCCTGTTAGTGATTCGGCACTGAGTTCAGCGGTCACCCAGGCTTACCATACATTGGTGATGAAAGGCAGATACCCGATCGCAGTAATATTCCTTGAACTTTCTCCGGAGAATGTGGATGTGAATGTGCATCCGACCAAGGCTGAAGTCCGCTTCAAAGATAAAGGTGAGATATTCAAAGCCGTCAGCAGGGGAGTTCGAAGGGCTTTATTAGCCCATACGCCAGTTCAAGAAGTAAATAATTTACGTGGAGTGAATCTGTGGGGAGGCCCAAGATCAGATCACAGCCATGTTCAGCGTGGGGTTGATCCGGTCTGGACTACTTTGGACAGGGCCCGGGAAGAAGGTGTTTTCGGTCAGGAGATCGATTCACCTCAAATATCTGCGCCAATTGGAGCACCAATCCTACGGTTGATTGGTCAGGTCGCTGCAACTTATCTGATTGCGGAAGGTCCTGATGGGCTGTACTTGATCGACCAGCACGCAGCGCATGAGCGGGTTCTATTTGAAAAATTTACAGCTGAGAGAAGTGAAGAGCATACTTCCCAGACCCTATTGGATTCAGTGGTGGTGGAATTTTCTCCTGCCAGCGCTGACCTTGTGAAGGAGCATATCCCTACATTGCATAAATTGGGTTTCGATGTGGAGGAATTTGGACCCGGTTCGTTTGTGGTACGTTCCGTGCCAGGCATGCTCCAGGGTTCATCACCAGAGGGTATGCTGCGGGCAGCAGTTGAAGATTTGGAAGTTGATGAAACTCCCCTGGAAAGGAATATCGAGGAAAAGATCATCGCCAGGGTTTGCAAACGGGCTGCGGTCAAAGCCGGTCAGGTACTGAGTCCGGAAGAACAGAACCAGCTTCTATTGGACTTGGAAGCCTGTCAGTCACCCCGAACCTGCCCGCATGGCAGGCCAACTATGATCCATCTTTCTGTGGATTTGCTGGAAAGGAAGTTCGGCCGGACTGGGCCAATGTAATTATATATCCTCATTTAAATAGAAACTCCCGGAGTTTCAATAAACTCCGGGAGTTGATAAAATTCCTTTTTAATCTACCAAAAAGACATCTGGCAGCTGATGGCATTCCCCACAACCGATTTGCGGTTCAGCTACGTCTTGGAGGGTTTTCTTGCAATATGCTTTTACTTGAACTCGTTTTGCCATGAGCGGTAGCGGCCGCTTTAAAGAGGGAATTAACTGCATGTGTTCGCAGGAATTTGCCCTCCTGATCTCTGGAACCGGACAATAATCACAAGTTTTCGGTTCCCAATCCAAAGATGGATTGGCAGATTTAAGCAGCCGGCATTCTTCTCGGTTTCTTCCCCGGAAATAATCTCCAAAGAAATATTGGCATTCTATGCCTGCAGGATTTTTCATACCCGGGTGATATATTCCCCTGTCCGTGTATCGATCCGGATCGTATCGCCTGCTTCTACGAAATTAGGCACGAATACTTCAAGGCCGGTAGTGGTAGTCACTGCTTTGGTCACGCTGGTAGCTGTGTCTCCGCGAACGGATGGATCCGCCCGAACTACTTCCTGTTCTACCGCAGTTGGCAGATCAATATCCAGGGGTTCCTCATTAAAAAATGTCAGTTTTACTTCCATTTCAGCGGTCAGGAATTTAGTCGTCTCACCCAGGACTTCTCCCTTTAATGAAGGTTGTTCGAAAGTTTCCACATCCATGAAGTAGTACAACTCACCATCGTTGTACATGTACTTGACATTCTTGAAGGTCAGTCGGATATCCTGGACTGTATCGCCGGAATTAAATTTCTTCTTCAAACGGGTTCCGGAACGGAGATCCCGCACATCAACTCGGATAGTGGCTTTACCCCGTCCGGGTTTGTGATGGCCGTATTCCAAAACTTTGTAGATCTTGCCATCCAATTCAAAGGTGACACCTTTTCTCAATTCATTTACATCGATCATCTTTCATGGCCTTTATTTTGACTTTTTTTGTATCTAGCGTGAAGATTATATTCTACAGTGGTAGGTGTGGCAAGGGAAAGCGATCTTTCGGGTCTCTGGAATAGTACTGATCAATTGACCTATTTCTTCGAAAGAAGGTGGTAAATATGGATTAAAACGGATAGTAACTTACCTTTTTGCCTTTTTTCAAGTCACTGAAACCCCCTAAAATTATGGTAAACTTACAGAAGATTAGTAAGGGAAATGAAAATGATGACGGATAAGAAACGGATCATTTGCATCGAAGATGAACCAGAGACCACAAATTTGATGAAATTGATCCTGGCCAGGGAAGGATATGAAGTACTGGGAGCGAATGGCGGTGAAGAAGGTTTGGCTCTCGTGAATGAACAGATCCCTGACCTGATCCTCTTGGATTTAATGATGCCGGTAATGGACGGCACCCAGGTGTTTCAACGCTTGAAAGAGAATGAAAAAACCAGGGATATCCCGGTTATTGTTGTTACTGCTAAAGTTCAAAGCATCGATATTGTGCTCTGGCGCCAGGTCGCCAAGGTCGATGACTATATCACAAAACCCTTCCGACCGGAAGAACTGGCTGAGCGGGTCAAATATGTCCTGGCCCAGACCGGAGAGTAGAACCGGTTCTGTCTTTTAAACCATCCTGCCATTCCATTATGGAAGTTAATGTAATTAACCAATCACGAAGTCTGGAATATTCACTTCGGGTAAAGAACTGTGAGAGTTTTTTTTGCCGCCTGAAGGGTTTGATGTTTCAAAACTTCATTGAAAAGGATGCCGGATTATTGATGGTTCACGGCTCTGAGAGCCTGGCCAATGCGGCAATCCATATGTTCTTTGTTGGCATGGATCTGGGAGTTCTCTGGTTGGATTCATCCCAGAGAATTGTGGATAAACAGCTGGCAAAAAGCTGGCAACCATTTTATACTCCTGCCTCTCCAGCAAAATATATCTTAGAAATTCACCCGGAACGTTTATCGGAATTTGAACTGGGAGATATCCTGAATTTTGAATAAAACCATTCGTTTTTCCTTGTTAATTATCCTGCTCTTGAGTTTGGCTACTCCGGCTTTTGCTCAGGGGGACTCCACTGATAATCTTGTTTATATCGTGCAGCCAGGTGATACCTTGTGGGCTATCGCTCGAAAACTGCATGTTTATTATGATGAAATGCTGGCAGTCAACGGGTTAACTGAAAATAGTTCGATCATCCCCGGTACTCAACTGATCATTCCTGGAATGGGTGACATCAGCGGTGTCGTCAGTACGGTCAAGGTTCCTTTTGGAGAGACATTACAGAGCATCAGCCGCCGTTATCAGATTCCAGAGGGTACCCTGGTCAAGATCAACCGCCTTACCAGTCCCTTCGAATTATATGTTGGTGTTACTGCTGTCTTGGTAGGAGAAAACGGGATCGAAGCCCAGGATGGCAAACGTATATCCCTCGCGCCGGAAGAATCTTTTCTAGAAATGGCTATTAAGGAAAATCTGAACCCCTGGACGCTAGTTACAGCCAATGACCAGGGAGGGAGTTGGGATTTAATCCCGGGTGAGGTGCTTTTTGTCCCAGGAACTGAAAGTGCAGGTCCAGGTGGTTTTCCGGATGAGATCCAAAATGTGGAATTTTCACCAAATCGTTTTGTACAGGGCCAAACCTATGTGATCGAGGCAAGTATTCCTGATGGAGCTGAGATCTCAGGATCCCTGGGAGATTATCCCCTTTCATTCTTTACGGAAGATGGAAAAACTTACCTATCACTGCAGGGACTTCATGCAAAAGAAAGTACTGGGCTGAAATCTATCAGCCTGTCTGGAACCCTGACGGATGGCACCCCATTTGCTCTAACCCAGATGGTGGAAGTATTCAGCGGCAACTACCATTTTGAGGAAATTATTGGTGTCCCCCAGGAGACAGTGGGTTTGACTATTACGGAAAATGAGACGACACAACTTCAGGAATATACATTAGAGTCAACTCAGAGTAAATTTTGGGCTGGCGATTTCTTGTCCCCGGTACCGCCTGCTTTCAGTGCCGCTTACGCATCCTATTATGGCGGCCGCAGGTCATATAATGGCAGTGGTTATTATTATTTCCATTCAGGGTTGGACTATTTCAGTCCCATGAGTGGAGATATCTATTCCTCAGCTCCAGGAAAGGTTGTTTTTACTGGCCCATTCCTGCTGCACGGGAACACTACTTTGATCAATCACGGTTGGGGGGTGTATTCACTTTACGCTCATCAATCCGAGTTTTTAGTCCAGGTTGGCCAACAGGTCAGTGCCGGTGCATTAATAGGACGGGTAGGGTCAACGGGGCGGTCCAGCGGACCGCACCTGCACTGGGAGGTCTGGGTCGGTGGAATTCAGGTTGATCCTCTTAATTGGATAGATAATAAGTACCCCTAACCCTTATCCCTGCAGATTTCACAACGCCCCCTCCCTAGGTTGTCGAGAGATTAGAGTAGAGTATAATATACGGGCTTGATCTCATTATATTCTAGGCATTATATATTCACGTTTTAGAGGCATTACTATGGCAATTGCTTTATTATCCCTCCGCGAAGATTACTGGGAGGAATATAAATTGGAAGATGACGATATTTCCTTCCTGTATGATTTTCTGTTAGAGAGTGAGACTCCGCTGACCTCGGAAGAGCTGATGCCGCTCTTGGTCGGGGAGCGGATCGAACGAGAGAAAGTCAACCTCGAAAAAAAACGACTGGACGGAAATGACATTTATTTCCCAAAGGAAAAGTACGAGGTGGGGGATAAACTGGTATTTCCGGCCTCTAATTGGCAAAAAGGCGACGTCGTTGGACTCCGAAGTGGTGAAAATCCCGCTCTAGGTCAGTTTAATGTCATTCAAGTCGAATTCGAGGGCGGAAAGCAGCATGAATTTGCTGCTGGCATTGAAGACCACGCCCTAAACATTCCCCCTGAGTCAGCCCAGTCAGATTCCCTGAATCCGGAAGCAGTGATTAGCAGCTATCCTGCGGTATTGATCGAGCAGATAGAACTGGGCTTGATCGATCAGGAAGATTTTGTCCAGATCGCAGGCCGCTGGTTCTTGCGAGCCCTGCTTTTGGATGTAAACGATGGCCATTTGAACCTGGCTGAAGCCGTCCTGGATATGAATGAAGGCGGCCCGTTATCAACATCCGAGCTGGTGAAGGATATAGATCTGCCGGGTGATGTTCATCCCAATTTGATTGAGTTTTCATTGGACCATGCCTTGCAGGAAGATCCCCGCTTTGACGAAGTTGGGCCAGCAGGCATTATTGCCTGGTATCTAAAAGGTTTGGAACCGGAAAGTGTTCAGGAGACTCCTATATATTTACGATATTCCCAGCTCGAATATGACCCTGACTCATTAACGAAAGATATGCGGAACCTGGAAGAGTCGCTGGATGATGAACTGACTTCCATACAAGAAACGAAGCAATTCCCGGTCAAGGATGTGGAAGTACGATTGATCTTCCCTCATTGGCGGGCAGGGACTTTGCCCCTTTCCGAACGGGTTCTGCCCTTATTCCCAACTGCTTATGAATCGCCCCGGATTCGATTCACTTTGGTTGACGGAAATACCGATGAACGATTCCCAGGCTGGGTCGTTCGGGAGCAGCGATATGTATCAGGATTAAAAGAATGGTATGACAAGAAGGGACTTATTCCGGGCGGCATTGTTCATATCAAACCAGGAAAAGAACCTGGAGAAGTGATTGTTGAAACGAAGAGCTCTCGCTCAACCAAAGATTGGATGCGCACCATCCTGGTAGGTTCGGATGGAGAGCTGGTCTTTGCGACGTTGAAACAGATCATTTCCTCGGACTATAACGAAAGAATGGCGATCGTAATCCCGGATATTGAGCCAGT
>RCNB010003892.1_pt1 | contig 13411 bp, 11 predicted proteins | sample 2041321 | NCBI WGS metagenome assembly RCNB01 (sample SAMN09708232, study PRJNA481090) | Marine sediment metagenome, whole genome shotgun sequencing project. | reverse complement strand
TGCAAATCGGTAGGGCTGGTTGAATATCCCTATTTCGCCAAAACAATTGACACCAGGATCACAACCGAATGCATCGGATGCCCGCCGGACGAGCATCCGGATGAATGGTTCTGCGCCTGGCGATTTAAAATACAAAACTTAAAAGACGACGGATTTAAGGAAGAAACCTGAAGACGAAGGGATAAGTGACAGATTGCGGACCTGCTGTTCCTTGCCCCCCGGACATTAACTATACCAGGAGATCCATTCTATGGAACCCACACTTTGTTTTTCCAGGAATCGTTGTACCAGCGTGGAACAAATTGATGATCAGACCATGAAATCAGCCTGCCGCCTGCAGGATACATTGACCGAGGCATGGGTTGAAATCACCGTACGTCTGCCGGATCTTGAAATTATAGCTGCCAGAGGTGAATTCCGCCGGGCGGTTAACCCGGATGATACAAAAATCGACATCGCTCTAAAAAAAGTAATCGGGGTCAGGATCGGTTCAGGAATGCTTAAAATTATTGAAGGCCTGATCGGTGAAGTTACCGATTGCAAAGAACTTGCGTTCATAGTTGAAGAATGCTGTCATGGGGTTATACTGGCCTTTACCAAGGATACACTGCAGACGATTCCTGAGGCAAAAGATGAAAAAAGAGATTATTTTGCCAAGATGGTCAAAGATAATATTCGGTTATACAATCGATGCGCCGCTTTTCGCCCCGGCAGTCCAATAGTAGAAGGGCTCGACCCGCCATAGTGTAAGTTGAACGTTCTGGAATTCTACCCTTACAGAGTAAATCAATATGTTCTTTAATCAAGTTTCGCGCCTCTGATTTTCGTTACTTTCAAGACGGTAAGGGGTAAAAATAACATTTTTAAAGCGAAATCATTTTCATTTATTTTGCAAGCGGCACCCAGTGGGTCATACAATATGATCAGGCGCAACCAGAATATAACATATTGGACTGAATAAGGGATTAAGCGTCAGTCTTAAATTAATTGATTGGCGCCGTGGTTAAAATCACCGGTAGTTTATTTTGCGTTTAAAATTTATTTTTACCCCTTACTGTCTATAGTCTAAGATAAACTAAAGATTGCGAAACTTGATTTTTTTATATAACAGCAATTTCAATGTTCTACTATTATAAATGTTTTTAAAACGAACTTAGGTCGTTGCTCAGGCCAACACGTTTAAGCTTGGAGAGACAAAATCATGCTGAAATTTTCCCGAAACAAACTGGTCTCTGTAATAAGAAATAGCGTGGACACTTTAAAAGTCCACGGAGTGCTTGATGATGATATCTATGGTTTGGAAATAGACCTTGCCATCCGCATAAACGACTTAAAAATTATATCGATCGATGGCCGGTGGAACCGGTTTACGACTCCGGAATGTCCTCGCGCTATTCCCATTTTACAGACAGCGACAAAACTCTATATTAATGAAGAGCTTGCTCCCAAAGTCCACAAAATTATTGGTCGTGAAGGCTGCCGTCATTTTGCCAACCTTTTACTCGAATGCTGCGATGCGGCCAAAGAGGCTGCAGTCATTGTAAAATGGCAGGATGTCCAAGCCGATGAACCCAATCTGACATTGGAACAATTCATTGCCGGCGACAGGCAAACCACCTTTGAACCTGCTGCTGTTGATTCCATTCATGTGGAAGCAGAACCACTTCAAAGTAAAACAACGACCTCCAAAGGCGATTCTATCAAGGTAGCAATTACTTCTGAAAAGAAATCTGCAGGGATGTTTATTGATCTGCACACACATACTTCACCGGCTTCGCCGTGCAGTTCGGCTGCCACTGAACATTTGATTAAAGAGGCCAAAACCATCGGCTTGGATGGCATCTGCCTGACCGACCACAACTATGTTTGGCGTAGAGAACAGGTGGAAGAGTTAAGACAAAAGTATGGCTTTCTTATTCTCAGGGGCAATGAAATTACCACCGATCAGGGTGATATGCTGGTTTTCGGGATGTATAAAGATATACAGGGGATCATAAAACTTGAAGAGCTTAAAAAGCAAGTTCTAAAAGCGGATGGGTTTATGATCGCCGCCCATCCTTTTAGAGGCTTTCTTGTCTTTGGTGCCGGACAGCTGGGTTTGACAGCGGAAAAAGCCAAGACGCGAGCACTTTTTCAGTTTGTGGACGCCATCGAGGTTTTGAACGGGAAAGTGACAGAAAATGAAAACAAATTGGCAGCCGAGGTTTCGGCCAGCCTTAAGCTGCCGGCAACAGGCGGCAGTGATGCCCATGAGGTTAATGAGGTGGGAAAATGCGCCACCCGGTTTGCCGGCAGTATCAGCAATGAAAAAGAACTGCTCGCGGCCCTGAAAGGCGGAGACTATGATGCGGTGACTTTTAGAAAGGAGAATGCGAAATGACAGTGCAACACGATTGGGAAAAGATAATCAGAAGAATGGAGCAGTTACTGCGGCTGAAAGCATTTCCGGTTGCGTTTAAAATGCTCGAGAAAAAAGAAGACCTTAAAACCATACCATTTTTACGCCGTTGCGATAAAAAAGTGACCCTCTGCCAGTTAATCACCCAGGTTAGAAGTTTTGACTGGACGGTGGGTGCCGTGCTGGATGATTTTATTTTTCCCGGGTGTCCTTCCATCATCGGTTTAACGGACACCCCGGAAACCTATAAAGATGGGACTTTTCGAAGTATTGTATGGGTAGCGACCAAAGAAGACGGTAAAAAATATGAAGCGTCGATCCCACGCATACCCCTTGGCCGGTACGAGGCCGTGGCCATGGCACCGCTGGTGTATAATCCCTTTGAACCGGATATTGTACTGATCTATGCCAATCCGGCGCAGATGATGCTGCTAATCAATGCGCTTCAATTTGAAGATTATGAAGTCATGCAGTTTTTTTGCGTGGGAGAATCTTCATGCTCTGACGCCATCGCTCGATGCTACCTGACAAACAAACCGTCACTAACCATACCATGTTACGGAGAACGGCGTTACGGCAGTGCACAGGATGAAGACATGGTCATGGCGATTCCGACGGAGATGATGGAGAAAGCCCTCAGGGGATTGGAAGCGCTCTACCGCAGGGGAGTCCGGTATCCTATCAGTTTTGCCGGGGCGGAAGGTGATGTAGCATCCTTGTTTCCCCCCTCCTATAAAAAGGCGGATGAATTTATGAAAAAGCTGAGGGGGGATGACAATCGTTTAATTGTGGGAATCACCGGTGGCATAGCCAGTGGAAAGAGCACGGTGTCTGACATGCTGGAAGAACTGGGAGCTCCCCTGATAGATTTTGATCAGCTGGCCAGACAGGTGGTGGAACCCGGGACTCGCGGCCTGGCGAGTATCACGGATTATTTTGGCCGGCAAGTGCTCGGTAAAGACGGCCGACTGGACCGAAAAAAACTTTCAGATATTGTATTTAAAGATTTTGAAAAGAGAAAAAAGCTGGAAAGCTTCACTCATCCAGCCATTTATGAAGCCTTTTTGCAGCAGATTGATGAGATTACCGCCAACCAACCTGATGCCATTATTCAGGTATCCATTCCACTTCTGGTGGAGCTGAATCTCCAGTATCTGTTTGACGAGCTCATCCTGGTTTATGTCTCCCCTGAAAAGCAGGTGGAACGGTTGGCATTAAGAGATAAAATCAGCCCAGACGATGCGGCTAATATCCTTAAGTCACAGCTTCCCATAGATGAAAAGGTCGGTTTTGCAAAATTTATCATAAATAATGAAAGCACCATGGAAGAAACCACAAAGCAGGTGAATGAGGTGTGGCGGAAGCTGAAAAAAATTCAAAATTTGTAGCCGTTCACGATTTGAAACTTGAAATTAGATCGTAGAAATTTGCCAGCAAGCCAAATTTCTACTTTCTAATTTCAACATTACGTGTACGCTGACTGCATTCAATTCATCATTTTAATAAAATATATCTGAATGCGGCTTCAAAAAATGTTAAAAACAGTAAATATAAATATCTATGATAAGACCGCTTTTTGCCGTTCAGGTTAAATAAACGACCACTCATCCATATAAATTTACCTTTCAGTCAATTTCTTTGGCATTTCTTTCCCTCTTTATGCTATTAATTCTTGAGTTTTTTCAATATAACCCCTATTACGTATGGTAAAAAAAGTTCCACTTAACTGGGGATAAAACCCCACACAAATCCAATGGGAATATACCCGTTTGGAAGCCTTCATCCCAACGAGAAGGGGCATTTTGCGCTCCTTCTCAGCTTTTACTTTCCCTTTCCCCGCAGCGGGAGAGTCAATAAGAAGGGGAAAGGAAAACATTACCTGTAAGAGAGGAAAATTATGAAAAAACTTTTTGCCGACCTTCTAGATTTAAAGGATGTAAATGGGATCATAGTCGTTTCATTTGATGGTGATTTAATTTACGAGGAGTTTTCAGCCCCATTGTCTGAAAGACCGGAAAGTCGTGACTGGAAGCCCTTTGTTGAATCGTTAAATGGTGCCAAAGAGGCAAATCTTGTTTTTGAAAAGGGCACATTATATGTACGAGAGATTGTTGTGTCAATGGGCTTTTTAGCATCAGCCCCCATGGTGAGACTTACCTGTGATGTGCTCCTTCCCTCTATAAATAAGGTTAAAAAGGGTAAAAAGAAAATACCTCCTTCAGCATGGCGAGTGTAAAAAAATAAAGACATATAATGACTATTACCGAACTTCTGATCACATTATTTAAGAATTTTGGAATAATAGCGGCTGCTGCTTTCCTGCTGCTTTCATGGGGAGCTTTTCGGAAGCTGGTACTTAAAGAAACTACCTTAAAAGACAAATCTGTATTGATCCTGTTTTTCGGGACATTCGGCATACTGGGAACTTATGTTGGTGTTCCGGTGGAAGGTGGTATAGCAAACCTAAGGGCCATGGCAGTCATAACAGCAGGGCTTTTTGGAGGACCTGTAGTAGGTATAGGTGCCGGCTTGATTGCCGGCGGGCACAGGATTTTAATCGATATCGGTGGATTTACCTGCATACCCGGCGGTCTTTCCACGTTCCTGGAAGGAATGGCCGCAGGACTGATTTCAGCCAGATTAAAAGAAAAAGAAAGTGTCCTTAACTGGAGACTGGCTGTAGTGATCGGACTTGCCGGAGAGACGATCCATATGCTGATCGTATTAGCCCTGGTCAGGCCCTTTGAAGACGCACTGCACCTGGTTGAGATAATATCGTTTCCCATGATTTTTCTTAATTCCATAGGTGCGGGACTCTTTGTTGAAATAATCCGCGTGGTGCTTAAAGGCAGAGAAAAAATAGCTTCCATACAGGCACAAAAGGCTTTAAATATCGCAAATCTTACATTAAGCCATCTGCGATCCGGACTCAATCTTAAAACAGCCTGCGCCACTGCCCAAATCATCTTTGATCATATCTCAGTAGCTGCCGTTTGCATCACAAATATCGACAAAATTCTTGCCTTTATCGGTGCCGGAGAGGATCATCACAAAGCAGGACAAAAGATACAGATCAGATCAACACAGGTGGTTGTTGAAACAGGCAAACCGCTCTTTATTAAAAGAAAAAGTAAAATCGGCTGTAGTTTGACCGACTGCCCGCTGCAGTCTGCAATAATAGTACCTTTAAAGAAATCCGGGAACACCATAGGAGCTTTAAAACTGTATGGTGATAAAAAAACACTTCTAAACAGCATAGATTTTCAAATTTGTTCAGGCCTGGCGAACCTCTTTTCCACCCAGCTTGAACTGGAAGATATTCAGCTAAAGACCCAGCTTCTTGCCCAGGCTGAAATTAAACGCCTGCAATCACAGATCGAACCTCATTTTCTGTTTAATTCATTAAATACCATTACTTCGTTTTGCCGTACAAATCCAGAGAAGGCCAGGGAGCTTTTGATGGATTTTTCCAGCTATCTGAGGAAGAGCCTCGAAAACCATAAGGATTTTGTTACTGTGGCTGACGAACTGCAGCAGGTCAAATCATATCTTGCCATAGAAAAGGCCCGTTTTGGAGAACGCATAAAATTTACCCTGGACATTCAACCCGGATATGACCAATGGCCCATTCCCCCTTTGATTATCCAGCCCCTGGTGGAAAACTCAGTCAAGCATGGTATCTCGGCAAAAGAAGAGGGGGGATCGGTTCGGGTTGTCATATCAAAACATAAAAAAGAACTGCACATTGTCGTACAAGACGACGGAATTGGCATGAATAAAAAACAAAGTAAAAATTTATTCAAAAAAAGCAGCATAAATAATAATTCCCCGGGAATCGGTCTCAAAAATATAAACAAACGCATGGAACAGATCTACGGTCCTCAATATAAATTAATTGTGAACAGTAAACAGGATTCAGGCACAACGGTAAAATTAATGGTTCCCATGGCAAATTCGGATATCATGAATTAGTTGGCCTGATGCACAGTTGATCCCAAAGAGAGTTTTAGAGAAAAACGAGTTTTCGTTCAGACATTAATTAATAAAAAGGAGGGCAATTTTATGAACTTACTAATCAGGAATTAATTCTCACCTCGCCTTGCGAGATGAGAATTAAAAAAGGGCCTGCCATTACAGTTATAATTTTGACAGGGGTTCCTTTTATTAAGAGAAGCCACGGAAAAAAATGGAAGAACTTTTTAAAAGATTGGAAGGCCATTTACATGGTAAGCGAGAATACAACTATTGTTTTATCATTGACTTTCCAACAGGTGGAAAATAGTGGAAATACTAGATGAAAAAAGAGTTATTAGTCTGAAAAAGCTGAAATTTCATTAAACACTATAAACCAAAAAGGAGAAATTATGGAAGCTTTATTGATTATGGTGGTAGCCTTTGCCGGTTACATTATCATGTACCAATTGTACGGCAAGTTTATCGGCAAAAAAATATTTAATCTGTCGCCTGATGCAAAAGTACCTTCAGTTGAAATGGAAGACGGGACTGATTATGTGCCCACTAAAAAGGAAGTTATTTTTGGACATCACTTCACATCAATAGCAGGCACCGGACCCATTGTAGGACCGGCAATCGCTATTATCTGGGGCTGGGTTCCGGCGATGATATGGATCTTTTTCGGAAGTATCGTAATGGGAGCGGTTCATGATTTCGGCGCTTTAATCATTTCCATGCGAAACCGGGGGCAATCGGTTGCGGAATATACAGCCAAATATGTGAACAGTCGCACCCGGTTTTTGTTCTTTATAATCGTTTTTCTTGAGTTGTGGATTGTTATTGCCATTTTTGGTCTGGTGATTGCGGTGGTTTTTGCAATGTTTCCACAATCGGTGATCCCGGTATGGCTGGAAGTACCCATTGCCATTTATCTGGGTTATCTGGTTTATAAAAAAGGCGCAAATGTGATGACCGCGTCTATTGTTGCGGTGATTGTTATGTATGCCACATTCATCATAGGTTATTATGTGCCGATTAAAATGCCTGCCATTGCAGGAATTCCCCCTACTGGTGTCTGGACAATTATTTTGCTTATATATGCCTTTATCGCATCTACCCTGCCTGTTACCACCTTGCTCCAACCACGCGATTTTATCAATTCGCACCAGTTGGTTATTGCACTGGCTCTTCTGATTTTGGGAGTCATTGTCTCCGCCTTTGGCGGCAATCTTCACATGGTGGCCCCTGCCGTACAGCTTACTCCTGCAAAGGCACCCCCCATGTGGCCTTTCCTGTTTATCACCATCGCCTGCGGTGCAATTTCCGGATTTCACGCGCTGGTTTCATCAGGAACATCTTCCAAACAGGTACGCACCGAAGATGATTCCCTTTTTGTCGGCTATGGCTCAATGCTTATGGAAGGCACACTGGCCACTTTGGTGGTTATTGCCGTAGCTGCCGGAATCGGAATGGGATATACGCCTAAAGGAGGCGAAACCCTTATGGGCGCTGCTGCATGGACGACCCATTATTCTTCCTGGGCAGCAGCAGCAGGTCTGGGTTCAAAAATAAGCGCGTTTGTAGTGGGTTCTGCCAATATGATTGGACAATTGGGTATTCCGCATGGAGTTTGTATTGTCATCATGGGTGTTTTTGTTGCATCATTTGCAGGAACCACCCTGGACACCGCGACCCGGATTCAACGTTATGTAATTGCAGAATTATTCAGCGATATTAAGCTTGACTTTTTGACCGGCAAATATATTGCCACATTTATTGCCGTAGGTACTGCATTAATATTGGCCTTTGCTACAGGAGCCGGTGGAAAGGGCGCATTAAAACTGTGGCCGCTTTTCGGGGCAGTCAACCAGACACTTGCTGCCCTGGTTCTGATTATTATCGCAGTTTATCTGAAAGCCAAAGGCGGATTGAAATGGGTGATTGCAGGAATTCCTGCGGCTTTTATGTGCATTATGACCATCTGGGCTCTTATAATCAACCAAGGCTCATTCGGTACTGCGCACAACATACTGCTGCAGGTCATTAACGGTATCATTCTTATCGTTGCAATCTGGATTGCAGTTGAAGGTTTTATTAAACTGTTCAGTAGCGGTGAGTCAGCCGAAGGCGCAACACCACAAGAAACTTAGCACAAACAACAAGCAGACGGAAGTATCGCATACCTGCGGTACTTCCGCTTGTTTTTTATGCTTTCTTAAAATTTTCCTTATATGCCCGGATATGCCCACATATGATTGAAAAATTAAAAAAAACTTATTTCATCCTTTTAATACCCGCAATGGTCGGATTTATTTGTATTTACCTATCCAAAAAGTTTAATTTCTTTCATTTTGGCCAGCCTCAATTTATATCGATTCTTGCGCCAATTGTTTTTGTGTTATCCGTTATTTTTGGCATAGCAGCCCCTATTTTTTTTCGATCGCTATTTGCTCAAAAGATGAGTAATAAAAAAAATACTTCTGAATCAAAATTAATCAAATTTGAACAAAACCTTATCCGAATTGCGCTTGTAACCCCATATCTTGGTTTGTTTGCTTATCTTTATGAATTTAAGCAATTTTATTTTACAGCTACATTTTTAGTAACCCTTTACGCCGTTTATTATTTTTATCCGTCACAAAAACGGATCGCATTTGAAAAACGAATTTTTAGAGTAAAATAAAGGTGGCGGACTCGCAAAAAGTCAAAATGCTATCATGTACAACATACTGAAAACTATCAAAAACAAGATCTTCTCTGCATGGAAAATTGCGGATGAAGTCGCCCGGGAGAAGGCAGTAGAAACCATTGAAAACGAGCTTGAAGAAATGAACCATATTTTCGGGATTCTGGTGCTGGGTTCCTTTATCGGTATGCCATCGCCACCGATGCAGATATCGCTAGATTTGATGCCTATGATGGAAAAAGAACTGCTATTAATGTTGAAAAAAGTCGATACCGCTAATGAACCGCTGGCACAACTTTTTTCCGTATTCGATATAGGGTAAGTATGATAAAACCAGTAAATTTATTTTTCATGGGTAAAGGTGGTGTAGGAAAATCAACATCATCAGCCCTTTATTCAGTTTACCTGGCTGAAAAAGGGTTTAAAGTACTAACGGTATCTTTAGATCCCGCTCATAATCAATGTGATATTTTTAAAAAATGCTTTTCTGATAAACCCTTGAAAGTTACGCATTCTTTTTCGGTAATCGAAGTTAACCAGGAAAAATGGATTAAATTATATCTTAAGCAAATACAGCAGCAAATCAACCGGACATATTCTTATTTAACCGCATTTAACCTTGAAAATTATTTTAAGGTGATCAAGCACTCTCCCGGTCTGGAAGAATATGCACTCATTTTAGCTTTTAATCATATTCAGAATAAGTTCTCTGATTATGATTATCTGATTTTTGACATGGCTCCCACAGCGCTTTCTTTAAAATTTTTTAACCTTCCTGTGCTTTCTTTAATCTGGATAGAACAACTTTTGACTTTGCGACAGGAAATTATTAAAAAAAGAGAAATTATCACTAAAATAAAGCTGATTAAAAAGGAATTTGAGCGGGATAAAGTCTTAAATAAAATCAATGAAATGAAAAATGAGTTTCAGACTTTAAAAAACATCTTTGAGAATAGCGACAAAACCAAAATACAACTGGTTTTAAACCCCGATCAACTGTCTTTTGCTGAATCGATGCGTATTTTCGAGGGTTTAAAAGATATTAGCATTCATGTTAATCAAATTGTTTATAATAAAAAGCAGCTGGGTTCAGCAGGAGATGAATTAAACAAGGCATTCGCCGAAATCCCGGTGATCAATTTTCCCTTTTCTGAAACACCTTTAATCGGTTATGATGTACTAAGGCAATATTTAAAAAATAACGACAGCATGGTTGAAAAACAGTTGGAACGAACATTGATGGCGTCGTAATCCGCCGCAGGCATAATTCATTGCTATGTCTCATCCCAACAATTTTCTTTTTTTGCCTTTGAAATCAATATTGACCTTGTCATCAGACTTTGCAATTGGCAACTTCAAATGGAGCAATCATGAAGATTCGCTGTATTATTGTAGATGATGAGCCACCGGCCGTTGATGAACTGGCCTATATACTTTCCAAAATTGAGGATGTTGAAGTAGTTGCTTTGTCGAATTCAGCTTCAAAGGCCATAAAGGAAATAAGGACGAAAAAACCGGATCTGGTCTTTCTCGATATCCATATGCCGGTTAAAAGCGGCTTTCATGTGGCCCGAATGGTTTCATCATTTGACAGGCCTCCCCTGATTATTTTTGCTACAGCTTTTGACCAGTATGCTGTCAAGGCTTTTGATGCAAATGCGATAGATTATGTTTTAAAACCTTTTTCCGAAAATCGTATAAGAAAAAGCATAGAGCGTGCAAAAAAGTCGATCTCTTCAAAGGGCAAAACTGTAACTATAAGAGAACTTGATCGTTTGATAGAAAGCATCGGTGAAACTGAGAAAAGCGTTGTTAGAATATCTGTTGAAAATAAAGGCCGTATTCTTCTTCTCGATCCTGACAACATCTTCTTTTGCAAATCAGAAGAAAAAAAGATCTTTATAAATACGCAAAATAATCAGTTTGTCTGCCACAGTGTTTCTTCTCTAAACGAACTTGAGAAGATCTTAATAAACCACCCCTTCTTTCGGACTCACAGAGCTTATCTTGTCAATCTTTCCTATATCAGGGAAATAATTCCCTGGTTCAACGGACGCTACCTTGTGAATATGTCGAACGAAGAATCGACAGAGATTCCCGTAAGCAGGGGTAAATCAAGAAATTTCAAGAAGAAGCTGGGTATTTAGGGAAGCAATAATACAATGAAGGCAATGGTTTTAAGAAATATCTGCAATTTTCGTGAGAATAAAGAACCCCTGGAAATGGTCAATTTGCCTGATTCTGTTTCCGGGGAAAGGGAGATAAATAGTGTTGCCAATGTGGCCAGCCTACACGAACAGACCCTTGGTATTGTTTTTTATAGATAGCTGATGCTGCGTATCAGAAAATTATCGTTGAGCAGAGCTTTATTAACCATCCAACACCTTACGTATTACGCTCGAAAGCTCTTTCAACACTACCGGCTTCATCAGAAAGCCCTTTAGTCCCAAGGATTCAGCCCCTTCCTGAGACATCATTTCACTGAATCCGGTACAGAGAATAATAGGTATATCAGTCCGAATTTTAATCATCTCACCGGCCAGTTTATCTCCAGTCATGTTCGGCATGGTCATGTCGGTGATGACAAGATCAAATTTGTCAGGATTAGCCCGAAAAGCCTCCAAAGCCTCTATGCTGCTAGTTCGGGCTGTTATATGATAACCCAATCGCTCAAGCATTTGCCTTTCCATATCCACAATAAGGTCCTGGTCATCTACAAGAAGGATGCGTTCGGTCCCTTTTTGAATGGGCGTATCAGTTTCAACTTTCGCTGTTTCCTTCTGCTTTTTTATCACCGGCAGATAAACCTTAAATTCGGCTCCCCTGCCCGGTTCGCTGTAAACGCTGATATACCCGCCATGGTTTTTAACAATGCCATGTATAACCGCAAGACCAAGGCCCGAACCTTTACCTTCTTCTTTAGTTGTAAAATAAGGATCAAATATTCGGTCTATTATGCTCTGCTCCATGCCGGGGCCGGTGTCGGCCACCGTCAGGCAAACATGCGGACCCGGAATCATAGCCGGGTCTTTTAAGTCTTCGGCCACTAACTCGACTTCCTTTAAGGTTATTGCCAGCTTCCCGCCTGTTTCCTCCATGGCATGATAGGCATTGGTACACAGGTTCATCACGATCTGGTGAATCTGGGTGGGTTCTGCAAGCACCAATCCACAGTCCTTTTGTATATCCTTACTGATCTCAATGGTGGTGGGCAGGGAAGATTTGATCAGTTTCAGGGCTTCTTTTATTACGCGTTGAGTTTCTAACGGTTTACGCTCATGATCCGATTGACGACTGAATGTAAGTATCTGTTTTATCAAATCCCGTGCCCTTTTGGCCCCGCTAAAAACCTCTACAAGGTGGCCACGCAATGGGCTCTCTTTAGGAACATCCTCCAGCATCATCTCTAAATAACCGAACATTGGAAAAAGGATATTGTTAAAATCGTGGGCGATTCCCCCTGCCAGGGTGCCGATCGCTTCCATTTTCAGGGCCTGGGTCAATTGTTCCTGAAGTTTCGCTACTTTTCTTTCCGATAAAATTCTTTCGGTGACATCCCTTCCCGTGCCGCTGACAAAAGGCTCTCCGTTATCAGGATGAACCACCGTGCTGTGGTATTCAATATAGCTCTTTTCGCCATTTTTTTTAAAATATACTGTGATCCCTTCGAGGTACCCCTGTGTCTTGAGAGGTTCCAGATATTCGCTTTCAAAAGCATGCACAAATTCGGATTTCATTATATCCGACGCCTTATGCCCGATAAGTTCATCATACTCATATCCAAATAACTTTTCCATGGCCGGGTTTAATGTAATAAATCGCCCTTTAAGGTCATGAGTATATATGAGGTCACTAATAGAATTGAACAGGTCACGAAAACGCTTTTCCGATTGCAGGACCCTCTTTTCCGCCTGCTTGCGCTCACTTACATCCCGGACAATGCCCCGAAACCCGATTGCCTGCCCTTCAGGGCCTTTTCTTAAAGATACTGAGGCTTCAACATATCCCTTACTTCCACCTTTTGTGATAATTTCCCAATCAAAGCCTTTTTGAGTATTTTCATTGGTATATACTTTATTGAAGGTTCGATATAGCTTTTTTGCATTCTCTTCGTCAGTATATTGTCGGTTGTTCATACCCATTAACTCATTCCGGGAATACCCGAGTATTTTTACTAATGAGTCGTTGAAGAAGGTTAAGTTTCCTGCAATGTCGACTTCAAAGTAGCCCTCTTCAATATTTTGGAGAATACTTCGATGTTTCTCCTCGCTCTCACGCAACGCCTCCTCCATCAGCTTTAGATCGGATAATTTTTTCTCTAAGCCCAGCACTATTTGTTCTAATTCTTCATAGGTAGGTTTTTGAGCCATCAG
>RCNB010002307.1_pt1 | contig 13413 bp, 2 predicted proteins | sample 2041321 | NCBI WGS metagenome assembly RCNB01 (sample SAMN09708232, study PRJNA481090) | Marine sediment metagenome, whole genome shotgun sequencing project. | reverse complement strand
CCAATAGGTCGAGGGATCTTAAATACGTCTTGATAGTAATCGTTAGAACTTATGACCAGATTTACGTATATTTATTAGATAAAACTTATAACCTAGTCCATTTAAATCATGAAAATACTACCAAGATATATCATCCGCGAGCATATTCCTCCTTTTTTATTTGCCCTTGGCGTTTTGATGTTTATTTTCCTAATGCAATTTATACTAAAGTATATAACTAAAATATTCGGCAAAGGATTACCATTCTTTACTATTATTGAGCTGGTATTTTATAATTTAGCGTGGATGTTTGCTCTGGCCGTCCCCATGGCCGTTCTGGTGGCTACATTAATGTCTTTCGGACGATTATCCGGAGATAATGAAATTACCATTCTTAAATCCAGCGGTATCAGTATATATAAAATTATAAGACCAGCATTGTTATTTGGTGGTTTTATCACCTTGTTAATGATTTTGTTTAATGATAGAGTACTACCTGATTTCAATCATAAAGCACGGGTGATGTTTCATAACATCGGGCAGAAAAAAGCGACGCTAAAATTAGAACCAGGCATATTTGTTGACTTGGGAAAGTACTCATTTCATGTTGAAAAAATTGAAAAAACATTGGAAGAGGAAATATCTGATAGAATGAATCTTCTTGGTCCTGAAATTGATTTAGAAACAACACCGGACAGACTACGCAATGTTACCATTTTTGATAGAAGTTTTCCCACTAAAACGGTTACTGTAACTGCTGACGAAGGTTATATGATTTACTCCAAAGTAACAAAAAATCTTATTTTTGCTTTATTTGATGGTGAGTATCATGAGTTGGATAACACCAATCTGGAAGAATACCGTTTCTCACATTTCGCAAAAAACCGCGTATACATACCTGCACCTGATTTTGAATTTGAAAACACAGAAGATGATTACCGTGGTGACAGGGAAATGAATGTTGAGATGATGATGGAAAAGGTCCGGTCAAATGAAAATTTACTGGTAAAGGAAGGCGTAAAAATAAAAGACAGAATAGAAAAATCATGGGAAACTTTGCTTTCAAAAATAAAAGAAAATAAGGCTTCACACTCCGGAGAATTTCAAAAAGATTCTACGCAGTTTTTTTCGGACGTTGAAGAGGAAATCTCTAAGAAGGCAACCGATCGGGCTTTGAGAAAAATTAGTCGCTTATACCAGCTATTGCGCACTTCCAGCAGTCGGATTTCCAGCCATGAAATCAGCATCAACAGATATCTGGTGGAGGTACATAAAAAGTTCTCCATTCCATTTGCCAGTATCGTTTTTATTCTTGTGGGAGCACCCTTAGGTATCGCCTCACGAAAAGGAAGTATGGGAATTGGCATAACCCTAAGCATATTGTTTTTCCTGTTGTATTGGATCTGCCTGATCCTTGGTGAAGACCTGGCTGATAGAAGGCTCATGCATCCGATGCTGGCAATGTGGTTTCCAAATATTTTAATTGGCGCCGCCGGTTTCTACCTGACATGGCGCACTGTCAAAGAATCAACAGTTATTAAGTGGGAAAAAATCGGTGAAATTTTTACTGGTTTTAAAAGAAGAAAACATAACCGGATGACACCGGACAGTTAAGGAACCAATTATTAATCAACGCCTGTAAATCTTATATATTCTGATCAATCCCATACATTCGCCGGACTTATAATGAAACTGCTTGATAAATTTATTTTAAAAAAATTCCTGATAAATCTGCTCTTTTCCATTGGCGCCTTTGTTGTGATCTTCCTGGTGATTGATTTGATAGAAAATGTTGATAGATTTATTGACCGAGAAGCAAGCATATCTGTTGTCTCGGTTTATTATTTATATTATATCCCTTATATCATTAATTTAACCCTTCCGATATCCATGCTTTTAGCCTGTCTTTTTACTCTCGGAAGTATGTCTCAAAATAATGAGATTGTTGCTCAAAAGAGCGCGGGCATCAGTCTTTACCGGATTTTTACTCCGCTTTTTATTCTGGCATTTATTGTAAGCATTGTTGCTGGATTTTTTAATGAATTTGTTGTTCCCTGGACAAACCAACAAAGAATGGATTTGTATCGGTACGAAATCAACAAGAATCCCAAAAATCAAGGCCGTAGGCGAAACAACATTTATCTGCAGGATTCGGCAGATCGAAAAATATCGATTGCCTTTTTTAACGGAAGATCGAATGAAGCTAAAAAGGTGAGTTTACAATATTTTAAAGGGCAACAATTGATTAGAAGGATCGATGCTGAAAAAATGATCTGGCAGGACCAACATTGGATCTTGTATGACGTTGTTGAGAGAGTTTTTAAAGATTCATTGGTAAATATTCAGAAATACTCTGAGCTGATCCAGGCCGATCTTAATTTCAAACCGGATAATTTATTGGAAATACAGAAGAAACCAGAAGAGATGAGTTATTTAGAATTGAGTACCTTTACCACTGATATGAAGAAAATTGGTGCCGAAATTAGAAAATGGATTGTTGAGTTATACCTAAAAATATCCTATCCATTCGCTAATTTTATCATTATTTTATTCGGTGCACCTATCGCAGCACAAAAAAGAAGAAGTGGCACCGCCGTTGGGATCGGAATCAGTCTTTTGGTCTGCTTTATTTACTTTTTATTCATCCGGATGGGACAGGTGATGGGCCATCAGGGCACGTTAGAGCCCTGGCTGGGCGCCTGGCTCGGTAATATTATGTTTGGAGCCGCTGGTATATATTTGCTCCTTATCGCCAGAAAATAGACAGGAATATATACAACCCGAGCAAAGCCGGGTGTACAAAAAAAACCTGCCATAGACTCCGATGGCAGGTTTTTTTCGAAAGTCTGATCGTCAACTTATTTTAGCAGAACTGCTTTAATGACCTTGGTGAAATTTTTGTCAGTTTCCAGCCCTCTGGCATTAAAGCGAATGATGTACAATCCGCTGGAAATCGTATGCCCCGCCTGATTTGTTCCATTCCACTCATTTTTATAATAACCGGCATCAAATTTATCATTAATCAGTTCGATTACCTTTTGTCCAAGAACATTATAAATAATGATATCTATTTTGGAGGCTTCCGGTAAATCATATTGCACGATAGTCCTATGATTGAATGGATTTGGATAATTCTGACCCAAGCGGAAATTTATTGGCGCTGTTACTTCGACCGTAATATGGTCGGAAGAATGCCTGTTTCCCGCATAATCGATATCTGTTAACCGATAAAAGTATTTTTGGCCCACAGTTACTGTTTCATCAGAATATTCATATCGCGTTTCAGTGGCTGTATTTCCCTGACCTTCAAGACGGGCAACGGTAACATAGTCATCGACCTCACTCTCCCTGCGTTCAAGGAAGAAATGTGAATTCTCGAGTTCGCTTGCCGTTATCCATGATATAGTAACAACACCCTTTTCGGCATTCGCATTAAAGGCAATCAATTCCACAGGCAAGCTTTGATCGTTCTCCGCGTCACTAAGGATTAAAGTGTCAACAACACCGCGCGAAATGGACAGACTGTTGAGTGTAAATTCATTCGTGGTCGTGTTATGGTTATCGGGATCTATCGGTCCAACCCAGGAAGCACCGCTTCTTCGCCATAGATTTAAATTTGCCTCGGTAGTCACACCCAACTCATCATCATTGTAAGTTACAATAACCTCAGCTGATCCGGTACCGATACCGTCCGGATTGACCAGATAATAACGGGCAACTGATATCGGAGCTGACGGTAGATTTCCATTAACTAATTCAACCGTAATTTGACCAAATTGACCGACTCCACTCGGGGTAATAGTGAGATCATTACCAAAGGTTACGGGAGAAGTACCTGAGGCATCGCTTGATTGTACAAATTCCCAGGTCACAGCTGAACCCGATTCATTTTCGAACCGTGCCCCGGCGAGAGCGCCTGAGTAGTCTTGAAGACTAAGGGCACCACCTCCGGAATAATCAATATTATAAGTTGGACCTGTGTCAAATTGAACACCAGTAATCGATAGAGATTGATCATTGGCCACGCTCAAATATGCTGTTCCTGTACCATTTTGGAATACAGAATTATCAAATTTATTCGTCGCATTAATGATACCTCCGGATGCGATCCTTATACCGGCACTGGCACCACCAAGATAATTAAAATCCGCATAGCCGGCATTGATGGTTCCGCCACTCTGAACCAGAATCAGGAAATTTCCGGCACTCTGTCTGGTGATCTCGGCAAGAGCTGATGCGCCTGTTCCCAGGACTGTGAGGGTACCGCCTGACGAAACGACTACATTGCTGCCACTGGTCATTTCTACGCTGCCATTTCCATCAACTTCCAGTGTACCAGCGACCTTAATCGAATCACCACTGCCGTCACCGAACGTGAGTGTGTGATTAACAACATCCAGTTTACCGGATAGAATATTTAAATCACCATTAATATCCATATCATTTGCCAATTGATAATTCGTTGAACCGCCGGCATTCACACCAACATTCTCGAAAGAAGAACTGTTGCTGCTAATAGAATAGCTACTTCCTGTTCCATCAAAGGTTACTAATCCACTTCCGGCAGTGAATGTCCCACTGTTCAGCCAATTACCACCGACAGATATATCCTGACCATTTGAACCGAGTGTCGATCCAAAATTAACAGTCAGGTTATTATCAACATCAAGATCATTGCCAGTCAGACTTACGGTATTTGATGATGCCAGTGTCAAATTATAAAATGAACCGCCACTGCCGTTGTCAATGGTTTGCGCCGATGTTCCATCAAGCGTAACTGTTCCGCTGTTAGCCTGAAATGTTGCCGCGTTATCCCAATCACCGGCAACATTGATGCTGTTATTGCCAGCGCCTACATCCAAGGTACCAGTGATTATCGTCAGGTCCCCATTCACATCCATATTACCAGCCAGGATGGCAGATCCGCCTGATTTGTCTATGGTAACATCATTAAATCTTTTACCACTGGCTGTACCACCGGTGGTGATCGTTTGATTGGTGGTACCGTTGAAAGTAATCGTTGAAGTGTTTTCATTTAATACGCCTGAATTTACATAGTCCCCACCCACATCTAACTGTGCGGTACCGGATAGTGTCAAAATTCCGGTAATTGTTACAGAACCTGCCAGGTCAAGCGTAGCGCCGGTAGATACGGTTACTAAACCGCCGGATTGAATCGTGACATTTCTAGCCACCTGTGTACCGGTGACAATAGGATCTCTTGAAACATCAGGAATAAGAGCATCGTTACTTGCTGTTGGTACCCCGGATGTCCAGTTACTTGCTGTACCCCAATCGCTGCTGGTACCACCAGTCCACTGCGTCGCCACAACTCCGGCAGTCCAATTAACAATACCACCAGGATCGTTTTCGTTGGCAGTTCCGGCAAATACACCAAAAGCTTGATCAAAGTTGAGCGTATCATCAGTCGCGGATTTATCCACATTGTAAGTGGGTTCATCGCTTAAAAAGCCGGTCGCTGTAATTGCAAAAGTATTGGAACCACTAAGATCAGCGACTACCAGAAAACTGCCACTTCCGGGCCCGTTGATAAAATTGGTATTACTGAAGTTATTGGTGGCATCTAATATGGAACCCGTCTGCAAATTGATTCCGGATGTACCCATATATTCAAAGGTTGCATAATTCGCTTCTATGGTTCCTCCGGAGGCAACGGTAAAACTGTAACGATCACTGGCTCCGGTTCCATTATATCGGGTCACTGTGGCCTGGTTTCCGGCACTTCCGACTACAATAATTGTTCCACCGCTATTAACCGTTAGCCCTGTGCCGCTGCCACCGCTGGTGTACATCTGCAGATTTGCATTGGCATCAATCACCAGGCTGTCAGAGATACTCAAAACATCAGTAGTGGCATCACCAAAAGCAAGGGTATTTCCGTTTAAATCCAGGGTACCCGCTGTAATCGTAAGATTACCACTAATAGCTGTGCTGCCAGCTAATAGATAAACAGTTCCGGCTGCATCGATCTCGACAATACCCAAGCCGGAGCTGCCATCATTGATCGAATAACTGCCGCCAGATCCATCAAAAGTGAGCGTTCCGGAACTGGCCTGAAAAGTTCCGGCATTACTAAAACTACCGGCGACAAACAAATCATTTGTATTTGCATCAATGGTTCCTGCAGTAATCGTAAGATTTCCATTTATCTCAAGATCATTGGCCGCGGTTAACTGTACGGTACCGCCGGTTTTGTTTACACTGAGGTTGTTAAAAGATTTCGTCGCACCTGTACCACCCGAAGTCAACCCCTGTGTCCCTGTCCCATCAAAGAGAATCGTGCTGGCTGAGGCTGTAAATGAACCTGCACTATTATTCCAATTTCCGGCAAGCGTATGTGTAAAAGTACCGGCACTAAAAGTGACACCGTTGTTGACTGATACGTTACCATTGACATCCAACGCTGCCATGGCGGTTTTTGTGCTCGTGCCACCCATCACCAGATTATTAAAACTGCCACTGATGTTCTGATTGCCCCCGTCAAGCGTCAGGGTATTACTGCCGGAAAAAGTACCGGTAGTATTCCAGTTACCGGCAGCGGTTATTGTACTCACACCCGTAGTTAATGATCCGCTAATGCTTACATCACCTTCAATATCCAGGACAATCGTTCCCGTGCTCAAAGTACCGCTGGTTATGGTTAAATTACCGTTCACATCCAATGGTGCTGCAGGACCAGCAGTAACCGTAGCCGTTCCCGATGATTTGTTCACCACCAGATGATAAAGTGAATCAACCACAGCATCTACATCGATACTTTGATCACCGCTTCCATCCAGCGTCAAGGTTCCTGCGCTGCTAAATAAAGATCCATCATTCGATAAATTTCCTCCCAGATTGATGCTATAATTTGTTGCGGTTACATCCAGTGAGGTACCTGTCTGAAGGGTCAGATTATTATTAATATCCAGATTTCCGGCCAGTGTGCCCGAGGCGCCGCTTGTCAGGGTTAAATTATAAAAATCCTTACCTGCACCGGTACCGCCGGTTGTTAAGGTAGAAGTACCGGAAATCGTCATGGTACCGTTCCTGGAACTAAAAGTACCACTATTATTCCAGTCACCCTCAAGCGTGATCGAAAAATTGGAATTACTTACATCCAGGGCACCATTGACAATACTAAGATTATTATCAATTTGAATATTAGATGCCAGTATGGCCGTTCCAGTCGCTTTGTCAATTTTCAAATCATAAAGCGTCTGTCCCACACCCGTTCCTCCGGTGTTGACTGTTTGATCACTTGTACCCGTCAATAATATTTCCGAAGTGTTAGCATTTACTAAACCCGAATTGACATAATCACCATCAATCTGTAAAACCGATGTATTATTTAATGTCAAAGTTCCGCCATTGGTCAGAGTCCCGGCCGTATGAAGGGTATCACCTGTTGATACAGTTAAGCTCGCACCTGATTCAACTGTGACACCCCGGGCCGTTTGTGTTCCACTCACTACGGGGTAAGGTGTGTTTCCACTTGGGATAAGTGCATCATCGGTTACTGTCGGCGCAACGCCTCCTACCCAGTTACTTCCAAGGCTCCAGGCGGATGTTCCACCACCTGCCCATTGAATAGAAGCAACAGCACCGGTCCAACCGACATCATCCCCGGGGTCGTTTTCGTTGGCAGCACCTGCAAACACGCCAAAAGCGGCATTAAATGTCAGGGTATCATCGCTGGCGGCCTTATCTATATTATAGGAAGTTCCACCGGGATCTGATAAAAATCCTGCTGAGACAATAAGTAGTGTATCTGTACCTGCCAAATCACTGACACTAAGAAATCTGCCATCGACAGCACCATTATCAAAGTTTGTATTGCTAAAATTATTTACTGAATCAATATCCGCACCGCTTTCCACAACGATACCCAGAGAATTCATATATTCAAAAAGGGCATAACTGGAGGCAATAGTTCCGCCGGATCTTATGAAAAAGCCATAGCGGTCACTGGCTCCTGTACCACCAAATCTGGTCACGGTTGCCCGATTTCCCGCCGATCCGACGACGCTCATAGATCCACCACTATTTACCTCGACACCGGCACCGGCACTTGAACCGGTAAATAGTCGCAGGGTAGCACCGGCATCTAATTCCAGAATACTGCTTACAGCGATGGTATCCGTAACCGCATTCCCAAAATCGAGCATGCGCCCGTTAAGATCCAATGTACCAACCGAAATAGTAATATCACCATCCACATCAAGATCACTACTCAGTTGATAAATTCGACCGGAGGCATTCACCGTCAGATTGTTGAGAGATGATCCGCCGGCATCAATAGAATAGGGACCACCGGTTGTTCCATCAAAAGTAATCGTTCCTGTACTGGCAGTAAAAATGCCCGCATTTGAAAAATTACCAGCGATATTTATACTATTTGTATTCGCATTCACTGAACCGCTGGCAATAGTCAAGGATCCATTAACTTCCAGATCGTTTCCGGCGGATAAAATCACGGTCCCTGAAGATTTGTTGACTGTGAAATTATTAAATGCCTTGGTAGCACCCACACCACCGGATATAACGGTTTGTGTATTCCCACTGCCGTCAAAGGTAAATGTACTACTACTGGCATTTATCGATCCGGCATTACTCCAATTACCACCCAATGTGTGTGTAAAACTTTGCGTGTTTAATGTAACACCGGAATTAACAGTAAAATCAGCGCCAACATCAAGAGAAGCGGTAGCTGTTTTTACTGATGTTCCAGCCAGAACGAGTGTATTGAATGCACCGGCTAACGATTGTGCCGCGCCGTCAAAGGTGACAGTCCCATTACTGCTGAAGGTACCTGTGGTAACCCAGTTCCCGGCAACTGTAATGGTATTCGCTCCGGTTGTCATGGTACCATTTATGGAAATATTTCCTTCGATATCTGCTGCTATATTTTGTGTACTTAATGTGCCACTGCTAACCGTGAGTGCGCCATTGACATCAAGCGGACCTTCCGATACGGTCACTGTGCCGGCACTTTTGTTAATGATCAGGTTATTAAATGAACTGACCGTTGCTGATGCATCAATACTTTGGGCGTCTGTACCATCGAAAGTTACCATACCGCTTTGCGCCGTGAAAGTACCGTCATTATCCCAATCACCGGCAATTAAAATGGCATGATTGCCGGCACTTACATCCAGACTGGCCCCTGTTTCGATCATTAGATCATTTTCAATTTCTAAAGCACCGGCTAGGGTGGCAGTTGCCGAGGCGGATCCCAGGAGTTTAACATTATAGAACGATTTTACGCTGCCGGTACCACCGGTTGTAAAGGTTGATGAGCCATCGAGTACGAGTGTTCCCATACGCGCAGTAAATGAACCACTATTCGACCAATCGCCGCCCAGATTTATCTGGTAATTATTTGTCGTCACATCCAGGGATCCTTGCGTAATCATCAGATCGTTATCAACATTTATAGCGCCGGCTAAGGTTAAATTACCCGAACTTTTATTGATTTCCAGATTATTAAAGCTCTTATCCGGACTGGTTCCTCCACTGGTAATTGATTGATCTACCGAGCCATCAAAAACGATTTTAGACGCGTTGGGGACAATTGTTCCGGAATTCGAATAATTATTTTCAATGGAGAGTACCGAGTTATTCTGCATTAAAAGAATACCGCTATTAGTAAATCCTCCGCTCAGATCAAGCGTATCACCCGAAGAAATGGTCAGTAATCCTCCACTCTGAATCGATACACTTTTCGCGACTTGCGTACCGGAAACAATCGGATCATTGGTTACATTCGGGATAGTAACATCGTCCGTTGAAGTGGGTACCGCTGCTCCCTGCCAGTTACCGCTATCCGTCCAATCTCTGTCTACACTTCCCGTCCAGACAATCGCAACCTGAGTACCACTCCACTGGATCAGTCCACCCGGATCACCTGCCGGATCATTTTCATAGGTCGCACTGGCATAAATCCCATAGGCATTATCAAATTTTAAAGTGTCCGCTGAACTGGATTTATCTACATTAAAACCGGATACCCCCAGACTAGTAGAAAATCCTACATTGTCAAGCATATAGAACTGATCGGTTCCGGTAATATTACCGACATACAAATAACGCCCCGCTGTTTCACCTTCGCTAAATTCCGTATCACTAAAATTATTAGTGGCATTCAGCGTAGCCCCATCCTCAAGACGAATACCATCTTCATTCATATATTCAAACTTTGCATATCGTGACTCAATGGTCGCACTGGACTGTACAGTAAAGGTATATCTGTCACCGCTTTCTGTACCATTATATCTGGAAACGGTGGCCGGATTCCCGGAAGTTCCTACGACCTGGATGGTTCCCCCACTCTCTGTAATCAGAGCAGCACCGGTATCTGATGCCGTGAACATCTGCAGAGATGCGGCTTCATCGATAGTCAGATTCCCGGATACTTTTAAAGTATCATTGGCGGCATCGCCAAATTCTAAAATTTTACCATTCAGATCTAAAGTTCCCATGGCAAGGTCCAGATTGCCATTTATCCGGGTTTGATCATTCAACTGGTAGGTTGCACCAGCTGAATTAATCGTTACCAGAGAGAACGCGGATCCACCATCATCAATGGTTTGTGATCCGGAGGCTGCATCAAACAGGACTTCACCGGTTCCGGCTGTCCACTCCACTGTACCGGCATTGCTCCAGCTGCCACCGACATAAACCGTGTTCCCATCAAAGGTCATTGTCCCTGCACTAATGGTCACATTACCATTGATATCCAGATCATTTGAGACCGGAAGTGAAACTGATCCGGACGATTTATTTATACTGAAATTATTAAAAGCCTTCGTCGCACCGATACCTCCGGTATTCAATGTTTGGGTAACTGCGGTGCCATCAAACACGATTGTGCTTGTATTTGCGGTAAAATTACCGCTGGTATTATTCCAGTCACCGGAAATGGTATGGGTATAGCTGGCCCCATCAAAGGTGACCCCACTATTGATCGTCATATCACCGGCGATATCGATCACTCCGCCGGCAGTCTTGGTACCACTACCCGATAAAATAATATTATTAAAATCACCACTAAAGGTCTGGGCAGCACCATCAAGGGTTAAAGTATTCAAACCAGTTAGAACTCCTGAGGTATTATTCCAGTCACTGGCGGCGGTGATAGTACCTGAACCGTTTATGGTCCCGCTGATATTTGTTGTTCCTTCAACATCGATGGCAATGGCACCAAAATCAAGTGTTCCGCTGGTTATCGTAAAATTCCCGTTAATATCCAGCGGTGTACTGGTGAGAGTCGCGGTACCGGCACTCTTATTAATGGTAAAGTTATAGAAAGAACCGACCGTTGCCAGAACTTCCAAACTTTGATCTCCCGTACCATCGTAAGTGACCGTTCCATTTCGTGCCGTAAAGGTACCATCATTATCCCAATTACCACTGACGTTTAATGAATAATTTGATGTACTCACATCCAGAGTTCCACCCGTAGCAATTGTCAAATTATTTGTGACAGCAAGATCTCCGGCTAAAACTTTTGATGCCGTTCCATTAACAACCAGATTATAAAATCTTTTGCCCGATCCATTCCCCCCAGTCGTTAAGTTTCCACCGGACTGTTCCAGGGTAACCGTTCCCTCTCTCGGGGTAAAACTTCCCGCATTAGACCAATTTCCGGCAATTAGCATCGCATAATTACTACCGGAAACATCTAAAGTCCCGTTTACTATTTCCAGGGAACCATTGATTTCGATGATGGTTGAAGCAAGTGTTGCCGTGCCCCCACTTTTATCAATAATCAGGTCATAGAGCTCCTTAGTTCCTCCTTGGCCCTGGGCATTAATTGATTGATCACCGGTACCATCCAGAACTATTTTTGAAGTATTCTCAACAATGGTCCCACCATTGACAAAATCACCAGCTATCGCAAGCACAGCCGTATCCTGCATGGTCACGGTCGCTCCGGTGCCGATATTGACGGTTCCACCAAGGTCCAGCGTATCCCCGGCCGATATCGTTAATGTTGCCCCGGATTCTATGGTGATACTCTGGGCAACCTGGGTACCGGAAACCGTAGGCATGTTAGGCGGCGGCCCCGAACCAGGGATATTCACATCTTCATTTGCCGTTGGTACTTGATTACCTTCCCAGTTACTGGAGGTGCCCCAGTCAACCCCGGTGAGACCTGTCCAGTTTCTGGTTGAAACCGGACTTGCCCAGCTGACTACTCCACCCGGATCATTCTCAAAAGATTCACCGGCGAACACACCCGTGGCTTGATTAAATATCAGCGAATCAGTAGAGGTACTTTTGTCAACATTAAACGCCCCACCTCCCGGGTTGCTGAGAAAAGCAGCAGAATTAATCGTAATATTCTGGCTTGCACCGCTAATATCGTCGATACTTAAAAATCTGCCCCCTGAAGGACCGTTGTTAAAACTTACATTACTCAGGTTATTAATCGGATGGAGAGTAGATCCTGTTTCCAGTTGAATACCATCAGTATCCATATATTCAAAAAGTGCATACCGTGCCTGAATGGTTGCTCCGCTTTCAACTTTAAAAGAGTATCTGTCAGTAGCTCCGGTTCCGCTAAAACGGGTCACCGTTGCATCGCTCCCGGCAGATCCAACCACAACAACCGTTCCACCGCTCTGAACAACCAGATCCGAGCCAGCACCGGTCGCCGCATACATTTGCACACTGGCATTATTGTCGATGTCCAGTATACCTCCGGCAATCTTGATTGAATCCGTATTCGCATCACCAAATTGCAGCACCTGCCCGTTCAAATCGAGTGTTCCGGCAGATATAAGTAAATCGTCATTTATTTCCAGATCTTTGGTGAGCTGATAGGTTACGGAGGCAGCATCAAAGGTAATATTATTGAAGATATTTGCCGTTGCTGCCGGCGTTCCACCGTTAATGGTATAGGGACCGCCACTGCTTCCGTTAAAAATAAACATTCCGGTACCTGGATAAAAGCGGCCGTTTGCAGAAACAGTCCAATTACTGGCGACAAGAACATCGATATCATTGGTTTCCGCATGAAAATCACCATCAGTCAGAGTAAAATTACCGGTAATTCTTATGTCCCCAACGATGGTCAAATCATTACCCGCATCCGATCCGGCATTATTTATCACCAGATTCTCGAAGGCTTTACCAGCACCATTACCACCTGTGGTGATGGTTTGATCCACCAAACCGTCAAATGTGATCGTACCGCCAGATCCAGGTGTGTAAGTGCCGTCATTGGTCCAATGGTGATAAATGATGTGATTGTAACCGGCACCATTAAAGGTAACACCGGTATTAATCGTGAAATTGCGATTGATATCCAAGGACTCACCGGCGGTTTTTGTGCCGCTATTGGCCAGAACGAGGTCATGAAAGCCACCGGTAATCGTCTGAGTCGTGCCATCGAAAATAACCGGTCCACCGGAGGTATTATCAAAAGTT
>RCNB010001786.1_pt1 | contig 13415 bp, 11 predicted proteins | sample 2041321 | NCBI WGS metagenome assembly RCNB01 (sample SAMN09708232, study PRJNA481090) | Marine sediment metagenome, whole genome shotgun sequencing project. | reverse complement strand
GCTGGCGTCCTCTTGTTCTTCTTGGTCATCAGGTTCTTTCAAGATGATTTTTCCTGCCGCCACCTCGCGAAGTGCTATGCCAATCTGTTCGTTTTTTGGCGAGTCCACCAAATATCGGGCACCTTCACGCAATTGCCGAGCCCTCTTTGCAACTGCTCTAATGAGCAGGAAACGATTGGGGCTCCGTCGCAAGCAATCTTCAACGGTAACGCGAGCCATTTCATAACCTCCCTAGCTGTACCCAAACGAAAACCAGCATGGGCAAAAACTATGTTCAACGCATGGCAGGGGTTAAGGTCGGAGCGAAGGAGCAGTTCCTGCAACGATAGCATCGATATCGCTCTGTGCTAGTGTTTCCCTTTCTAGCAGGGCCTGTGCCAGGGCGTGAAGGGCATCCATATTGTCTTGCAGGATCTTTTTCGCCTTCTCGTACGCGTCTGACACCAGGCGCGTGACCTCATTGTCGATAACCACTGCTGTTTGCTTACTGTAATCGCGATGTTGAGCGAACTCTCTGCCCAGAAAAATCTGTTCGTCTTTCTGCCCAAAACTTAGGGGGCCCAGTTTTTCGCTCATACCCCACTCACAGACCATCTTTCGGGCAGTAACTGTGGCCCGCTCGATGTCGTTGCCCGCACCGGTCGTTGTCTGATTGAGGACTAGCTCTTCAGCCGCTCGACCACCCATGAGCACCGCAAGATTGCTCAGGAGATATTTCTTTGGATAAGTGTGCTTTTCATCCATGGGGAGTTGTTGGGTAAGTCCCATGGAGCGACCTCTGGGTATGATGGTTACCTTGTGGATGGGGTCAGTGCCAGGGAGCATTTTTACAACCAGGGTGTGGCCAGCTTCATGATAGGCAGTGTTTCTTTTTTCTTCGTCGCTAATGATCATACTCTTGCGGGCTGTGCCCATAAGCACTTTGTCTTTTGCCTCCTCAAAGTCGGCCATCTCCAAAGAGGCTTTGTCAAAACGTGCTGCCAGCAGGGCCGCCTCATTAACCATGTTTTCCAGGTCAGCACCCGATAGTCCGGGTGTACCCCTGGCAAGGGCAGCCAGATCCACGTAGTTTGCCAAAGGCGTTTTTCGGCTGTGGACCTCCAGAATTCCTTCAAGGCCCTTCACATCGGGAACTGGCACGACCACCTGGCGGTCAAAACGTCCGGGACGCATCAGAGCAGGATCCAGGATGTCGGGTCGATTCGTGGCCGATATCAAAATCACTCCTTCATTCGACTCGAAACCGTCCATTTCAACCAAGAGCTGATTCAGAGTCTGTTCCCTTTCGTCGTGTCCTCCTCCAAGACCAGCTCCCCTGTGTCGGCCTACGGCATCAATTTCGTCGATAAAGATAATACACGGAGCATGCTTTTTCCCCTGGTCAAAGAGGTCTCTTACACGCGACGCTCCAACGCCTACAAACATCTCCACAAAATCCGGACCACTAATGCTGAAAAACGGAACCTCTGCCTCTCCGGCGATTGCCTTTGCCAAAAGGGTTTTGCCAGTACCAGGGGCTCCCATCAGGAGAACACCTTTTGGGATTCTACCGCCCAAGCGGGTAAACTTCTTCGGGTCTCTCAAAAAATCAATGATCTCACCTAACTCCTCCTTTGCCTCATCGATCCCAGCCACATCTTGAAACGTCACCTTTTCAGACCGGTCCGAAAAAAGCCTGGCCTTGCTTTTGCCAATAGATAGAACCTTGCCTCCACCTCCCCGCATCTGCCGCATAAAATAGATCCACACAGCAATGAGCAAAATCATGGGGAACCAGTAGACAAGAACAGTCATGTACCATGGGGATTCAGAAACAGGTCTGGCCTTAATGGAAACCCCGTGGGTTCTCAGGACCTTAATCAGGTCTGCATCCTCAGGAGTGAAGGTCCTAAAAGGCAGGCTATTTACCTCTTTTCCGAAGATTTCTCGCCCCTCAATGACGACGCTTGATACTAGCCCCTTTTCCACCTGGGCCATGAAGTCCGTATATGTGATTTCTCTGTCCCGGACCCTTGGCAGGTTAAACGAGGCAAAGAACAATACCATGACAAGGCCTACGGCCAGCCACAGAGCCAGGTTTTTGTTAAAGGAATTCAACGATGAAACTTCCTCCGCTATTTCCTATAAAAACGGAAAACATCTAAACTTTGCGACATTTTTCCGCGCCTTTCGTGAACATCTACTTTCTAGAATTGTATCTGGATTCTCTTCCGACTTCCCCCTTCATCTTTTACTGATAAAAGGACCCTATCCAGTCTCTCGCACCAAGTACGAACATCTCGTTCAAAGGTTGGACAGTCTCCCAATATCTCTAATATGTCGCCGGGGGGCATGTCTGGGGCTTTCACGGCAATCTTAAGGATAGGCTGAGGGCATTTAAGGCCAAGCAGTATCTAGAATCTTTAGTGCCATATCTACCCCCCTCACTCTAAACTCTGTAATGGTATCACACTTGTCAACCGTACTTGTCATGTGCGTTGTTAGGCGAAGAGGCATGGGATATTTCGAACGGATATAGATGCCGGAGCCTGGCCTCACCACAAGGTCCGGCTTAACTGGCTGACTTTACGCTATTTTTGGACGAATAAATTGGTTTGACTCGGATGCAAGAATGGAATAAGATAAGATGTTCTTGTACTGCCGCTTGCCAGGGAATTGGTGGCTTCACGAAAAAGTCCGTCCGCGGTTTGCGACATCAAGCCTCTTGTCTTGTCACTGCCACGTACAAGAAGTCAGCGGCCTCCTTCCTCAAAATTATGCCTGACGGCTTTTACAAAGGTGCGCGCCTTGCGCCCTGACTTCTTGTCGCGCCGTCTGCTTGATGACTTTTTGCGATTTCGTCAATAATTAGTAAAGTTCAAGAATTGAAAGGATATATGAACTTAAATTACAACTGTTATGATAACGAACCAGTGACCACAGCGGTGCTCCTTGCTGCCGGCACAGGGAGTCGATTGTATCCCTTGACAAAGAACATGCCTAAATGCCTGACAATGGTCAATGGGATGCCCATACTTGAACGGCTGGTCTCCTGTCTGAATCAGCAAGGTTTCAAACGGCTGATTGTGGTAACGGGGCACCTGGAAAACCGTATTTGGGATTTTCTGGGAATGCGGGCAGGCGGCATGACAATCGAATACATTTTCAGCCCGCCATATGAAACGACCAACAACATATATTCACTCTGGATGGCCCGTAAAATTATTCAGGAGCCGTTTCTGCTAGTCGAAAGTGACCTCGTTTTTGACGTGTCTTTGCTGGATGGTATGCTTTGCCCCGACAAGATCGCAATTGCACGCATGGAGCCGTGGATGAACGGTTCCACCGTCACCGTCAATCAATTTCAACAGGTTGAGGCATTCGGCAACGGCACTGCCCGACCTTCAGATGAGACCAGATACAAGACTGTTAATATTTACAGTCTTTCGCTTTCGTCATGGCATCGTATTGCAGAAAGATTGGATCGGTTTATTTCCGCAGGCCGGGTGAATGACTGCTATGAAACCGTATTTGCGGAAATGGTGGCCGATAGCAGCCTCTCTCTTCAAACAGTATCTTTTGATAATAAGCCATGGTATGAAATAGACACGATTGAGGATCTGGCAAAGGCTGAAAGAATGTTTTCTGCAGACAGATATGAAATGACTGCTCCTTCCAGTATCACACTGCAACCTGTCGGGATATCAAGACGGTTATTCCAGAAACCGAGAGATGCGGAGAAGGGAACAGTTACTATTTCACTTTCAAGTTTAAAGCCTTCCTCCCAGCGCGATTCTTTAAGAAATATGAAACAGACCCATTTTCCTAATACTCCAGGGAATGAAATAGAGGGAAAAGACATATCGGCAGGAAACAGGCATGGCACAGCATAATTATGAAACTCAGACACAAAAATACGAATTCATCACCGGTCAGCATGGCGGTTACTATCGTCATGGTTTTATAGACCACGCTTACCTTTATAACCTCTATTTCCCTCCAGAGACGATTTTTGCCAGTTTTAAAAACCACATCCACGATATTGTCCTGAACTACCCGGTTGCACAGGATGCCCTTGCCGGTTTTGTCGGTGAACTTGTTAGTCAACCTGCTGAAAGGCTTGTCGTAGGCAACGGTGCTGCAGAACTTATCAAAATTGTCTCGGGGCACCTCGCCCGCAGGCTCATCGTTCCGGTGCCCTCTTTTAATGAATACGCGAATGCGGCGCCAACAGGACGGGCCGTTGAATTTGCACTTGAATTTCCATCCTTCGAGCTGGATGTGGATAAGTTTGCCGATGAAGCAATCAGATTTGAAGCAGATGTGGCTGTTGTGGTAACGCCTAATAATCCCACATCTATGGTGGTTCCTAGGTCAGATCTTGTGCGCCTTGCACAAAAGCTTGCAAATCATGACTGCATGCTGATTGTCGATGAATCCTTCATTGATTTTGTTCAGAACCCCGACCAGACAACCCTGAAACATGAGATCGAACGCCACCCCAATATTGCTATTTTTAAAAGCATGAGCAAAGCTTATGGTATCTGCGGTCTTAGGATCGGCTATATGCTTACCGCAAATTCAGCATTTGCAGAAGCTGTACGTAACGGAGTGCATATCTGGAATATTAACGGATTTGCCGAAGAGTTTCTGCGACTTTTGCCCGGTTACCGGCAGGAATTTGTCGCAAGCTGTAAACAGGTGCGGGCTGACCGAGACAACCTTTATAGAAACCTGTGCGCTGTCTCAGGGATGACAGTTTACAAGCCCGACGCAAACTTTGTTTTCTGTCGTCTCCCCGATTATGCTCAAAGTGCCCATGAAGTCACGCGGAGGTTGTTCATTGAGCATAACATGTACATAAAACACTGTCAGGGCAAAACCCTCCCGGATTCTGACCGTTATATTCGTATCGCTAGCCGTACCGAAACAGAAAACCGCAAATTAGTTGAAGCATTGGCAAATATCATTGACTCTAAAAAAGCGGATCTCTCTTAATGAAAGATTTACGATCTCACCAGACTGGAATGCTTACTTTTGCACGAGATCTTCCGAATATCTGTTCGCTTACAGGACTTTTATGTGCGGTCCTCGGCATATACTACGCTATTTTGGGCAACTTCCAGGCTGCAATAATCGGAATGATCTGGGCAGTTGTTTTTGACTGGGGCGACGGAATCATTGCCCGTCGGATGAAGGGGAGAACTGATGAATATCGGGCTTTTGGCGGACAGCTTGACTCGTTAATAGATATTGTAAGTTTTGGTATCTGCCCAGCTGTTCTTCTCTTGAGCTATGGGAAATTTAGCCCCTGGTTTTTGCCCGGAGCGTTCGTGATTGTCGCCACCGGTGCAATACGGCTGAGTTATTTCAATATTTTCGGCCTTGTCGATGATTCGACTTACATGGGGCTGGCACTGGACAACAATGTCATCATTCTTGCGTTTGTCTTTCTGTTTGACGGTTTTTTCAGTCAATCGGTTTTTTCGGCCATTCTATATACAATCCTTATGGTCCTGGCTGTATTTAATCTAGCGCCTGTCCGAACGCCCAAGTTTGCAGGTAGGTGGTTTTATGTTCTCGCTGTTTATGCGCTCGGATTGACAGTCATCTATGGCTGGATACTGTGGGGCAGACTTCAATAAAATCATAATATGGTGCTTATAAACCCGAAAAAAGCATATGGCCGACTATCAACCATTCAGGAGATGCATCTCAAATAATGACAATGAGTTAGTAATTTACGGAGCTGATAATTTTTCACAGTTCCCGCGGCGTGATGCATCTGTAAGTTCAAAATGTGACAGAACGCTTCCTGCAGCACGTCGGGATGACGTCGTGGTTTTACGTGGAAAGCTGGACCATGAGTATCAAAACTGGCTGGGCCCACATGGCCTGGGATCAGATTATGTCATCGAATATAATGCATCGTCCCGAAAGATGACTCTCTCAGAGCTTATCGTTAGTAATCCCGAACCAATCAAAAAGATTATACGAGAGACCGGCAAGAAACCGGTATACGTGCCATGGTTCTCGGGACGCATGGAAACTGAAGCTGCAAAAGTTCTTGGGGCTGACCTTTTCGGGGCATCTGAATCTGCAACATTGAAATATAATGACAAGGCCAATTTCAAGACTGTATGCCGAAAATTGGGGGTGCCTGTTATTGAAGGCGCCTTATTTGAAATGCACCCGGAAAACAGCAAGAATTGTCTTGAAATGAAAAACATTGTCAACTGCTATCTCTCAACACACGAAACCGTTATTATTCGCGGTACTCTGGGTGAAGCCGGAATGTCATTATACAAAACAAAAGGCAATGATATTTCAGAATTGTATCAGGAAATCGCAGATAGCGGTGAAAAGATGGTTATCATTGAGCCTTTCCTGAACATCAGCTCTTCCCCGAACGATCAGTGGGTAATCGGCAGAGATGGAAATATCAACCATCTTGGTGTCTTGGATCAGATAGTCGAAAAGAGCGTGGTACATATTGGAAACACAAAAGGAGAAACAATTTCACGAGACGTTTTGAATTATATCCCAAAGACATCACTGAAAATCGTTAACAATATGGCCGAATTTGGCTATAAAGGTGTAGTCGGTATCGATTATGTTGTGTCGCACGAAGGTATATTTCCTGTTGAAAATAACGCTCGTTTCAATGGTTCATCTTATGTAAGAATAATCGTAAACAATATTGAAGAATTGACTTCTCCGATCCCATGCTGGAAATTCATAAAGATCAAGACAGCCCCATGTTCATTTAGTAAGCTTACTGAACGCATTGAACCGGTACTTTATGACGGGAACAAATTAAATTCTGTGTTTCCTTTTAACTGCGATGCATTGGCACTAACCGGCGATTTTGCAGTTGTGCTTTTAGCCGAGAATATGGAGCGGATTTCCTATCTGGAAAAGTCATTGAAAGAGATGGGGGTTAAGAGGGACTGATCAAACTCACATCCAAGACACCTCTAAAGCATCGATCAAAAACAACAAGGGGCTATTTGAGAGTTGTCCTTTTCTCTGCCTAAGCGATCTCGCAACACAACGTGCTACAGGTTTTGGTAAAACAATCGTTTGGTTTTCTTATAGATTTGGTTTTGCGATCGCAAGAACTTGGCCTTTAAAAAAGTTACCCTCGACGGATGATATCTTGATCCTCTTGCTCCGCCGTCAAATCCGGGCTGAAGGTTGATATCGACACTTCCTTGAGGCTTAACCCAAGCCCCAGTATGTGGCAGAAACTCCGACTGAAGTCAGACCAACCCATCTGCAATATTCCTACGAAATCTATAATCGGCGAAAAATCGAGGTGTATTGGAGGTATCTACACCCCGATGCTAAATGGCTAGTAGGCAATCGTATTGCTACATATAGAAGGGGTCATCATAAGAAAAGAGGGCCGGATTTGCGATCCAGTCGAGTCTTTAGAAAATGCGTTATTTACAAATCTTCCGGATCGGAGGAGGATTCAGGAGTCAAGGGCGGGCCAAGCCGCTAAAACCTGCATCCCTCCTCGAAGTAGCGGTAGTTCAATCCCCTGCCAACGTTTAGGGTCATCAATTGAAGTAGGTCCCGACGGGGTCGTAGCGTTCGCTTTACGATCGACCGTAACGAATAGAAGGAACGATACGCGGAAAGGTAGCCCTCCAGCAGTTCCTCGGGGGTCATTTTCGTCGGTTTAAAAACGACATGGTTCATGTCATACCTGGACCAGTCGCGGTAGAGAATACGCCGATCCTGTTCCATCTGGTCATATAGCTGGGTAAACGGCATCGGCGTAAAAATATAAAAGTTTGCGCCCGGAAGGCGATTGTCAATACAGAATTGAACGGTCTCATCAAACACACTTTTATCATCGCTATCGAGACCGAAAATGAAAGACCCGAATATTTTGATCCCCGCGTCCTGAATTGTGAAGATGGATTTATCATATTTCTCGGCCACGTTCACCCGCGACTTTCCGATAGCGGCAATATTCTCAGCGTTAATGCTCTCGATGCCCATGAACAGCCATTGGCAACCGCTCTTTGCACAAAGGTCCAGGAGTTCCGGATCCTTTGCCAGTCTCATGTCAGCCTGGCCGTACCATTTCCGCTTCAGCGGTATGAGGGCACTGAAAAGCTCCTTGGCCCGCTTAGGAGAGGCAATGATGTTATCATCGACGAACACGATGTCTCCAGGAGGCATAATGCGGACCTCGTCGACCACCTCTCCAACCGGCCGGAAGCGGAACTTGCGTCCCCAGTAAAGCGTAACTGCGCAAAATGCACAGTTGTGCGGACACCCCCTTGCGGTTTCGATGACATTGGGAAGGCTGTAGGCTTCCCTCTTGAGCAGGTCGAGGCGTGGGTGCGGCAGCCCGGCGAGGTTGTGAGGGACTTCGGCTCGATAGCGTTCCCTCATCTTGCCAGCCAGGAAGTCTTCCAGAAGTTGTGGCCAAACACCCTCCGCTTCTCCAAGCACCAGAGCGTCCGCATGCTCTGCCGCCTCATCCGGGAAAAAGTAAACGTGAATTCCGCCCATGACGGTCTTAGTGCCCCGCCTTCTGAAGCCGTCGGCGATTTCGTAAGCCCGTTTTGACATCTGCGTTATCACTGTGATACCAACCAGCTCGGCCTTCATCTCGAAGTCAATGTCTTGGAACGGTCTCATCTATGATGCGAACATCGAATCGCGCATCAGCATAGGCCGCCAGCAGTGGCAAGTTGAGTTTCGGCACGGATGATCTTCGCCTGCGGCGAGAGCCAAATCGATCTTTATCCTGAGCTGGTTGGATGAGTAGGAGAGTAGGTTTTCCCATTGTGCTTGTCAGCTTTCTGGTTTCATTGCCAGAGCCATCTTTCGCAAGGTTGTCACAGAAAAATCAGGATCAACGCGGCAGACTGTCAATTCGACTCATTGAAGGCACACTGCGAAACACTGATACTGATAAGAAGTCGCTTTTAGGTGGTGAGAGTGAGTATGGGGGAAATGCTCTTGTGTATCAAGGAAAATGACATCACAACACATGGCGGCTTTGGCTTATGCTGTTGTGCGAGTGCTTGTGAAGGATGCCGGCGCAACGTTTACGGACAGAAAGGCAGTTGAGTTAAACCGATATCTGCCACCATCGCCAATCAATAATCTGGACACATTTGTAGCAGATTGCGTTTGGATATCACAAATATTTTGGATTTTCAAAAAGTTGCTTTAGCAGGGATACGTAACTCCTGCCGATTGGCACATCGATACTGGTCTCGAGCTGATATGGGAACCGGAGGAAAGCGTTCCACGCCAGCCAAATCGTGTCGCAAAAAATAGCCATTCAGAATAAGATAATTCACGGGCGCATCCTCTAACGGATTGTCACTTCGCTGAGGAGCGAAATCTCTTCCAGGGTCTTGCCTGCACCCAATGCCACCGTAGTTAGGGGGGCCTCCGACACTCTTATGGGCAAAGAGGTTTCTGCATGAAGAAGGGTGTCCAAGTTTTTAAGGAGGGCACCACCACCGGTCATGACAATCCCAGTATCAACGATGTCTGCAGCCAATTCAGGGGGAGTTTGCTCCAAAGCCGTCTTCACCGTCTCGACAATAGACTCAATCTGCTCCTCAATGGCTACTCGTACCTCCTCAGAATCTATCGATAAGATCTTGGGAATGCCAGATACGAGATCCCTGCCTTTGACCTCGAGCGTTTCAATGTTTTCAGGGTCTGGGTAGGCGTTCCCAATCGTAGTTTTGATAATCTCCGCCGTTCTTTCGCCTATCAACAAATTATATTTTCGCTTAATGTATTGAACGAGAGCCTCGTCCATTTTGTCTCCACCTACCCGTATAGAACGGCTGTAAACAATTCCAGCCAAAGATATAACAGCGACTTCGGTCGTCCCTCCCCCAATATCCACCACCATATTGCAGGTGGGATCGGTGATCGGCAGGCCTGCACCTATGGCGGCGGCCATGGGCTCCTCGATAAGAAACACCTCTCTGGCGCCGGCAGATTCAGCAGCTTCCCTTACAGCCCGTTTCTCAACCTGCGTAATACCTGACGGCACACAGATAACAATCCTTGGTCGGATCAGGCTTCTGCGATTATGAACCTTGCGGATGAAATGGCGCAACATCACCTCCGTGACCTCGAAATCGGAGATTACCCCATCTTTCATAGGCCGAATGGCCACGATGTTTCCGGGAGTTCGCCCAAGCATCCTTTTAGCCTCAGCCCCAACGGCTAATACCCTGTTTTTGCATCTGTTATCTGTCCGAACCGCAACAACCGAAGGTTCACTCAGGACAATTCCTTTACCTTTGACGAAGACGAGTGTGTTTGCAGTCCCCAAGTCAATCGCCAAATCATTGGAAATTTTTCCGAGAAGGAAATTTAGCACCTTGACTATCTCCTAAGTGGATTTTTGCTCTCTTGACAATCTTTGAGTGACAACTTTAGAGAAATGTTCCAAACTATCACAAGTGGACTTCGTTTTTATTATAGATATATTATCGTCGGGGTCTGGACGATTGGCATTGCAATATAAACCTCTAGCTGATATCTTTGCAACGGCTGAACTATAGATGTCTCGGCGATATCGTTACCTCAGCCAAAATAATACTTAGCAGAACGTGAAACTCTTTGGGATCTTCAAATTGATACAGGTTCCAAACGGATACCGAAACAGGTGGGAGGCGTTGTACGACGTCGGGTCTGGTTAGATCTTTACGTGAGAGGGGCGTTTTAGCTATATAATTGCATAAAAGGCCCAAAAGGAATATGTGTGAGGTTAAACTCTCTCTTAGTTTCATGCCTGGTATGTCCACAACCTTTTGAATACATGCTTGTAGCGTCATCTTTTGAAAGGAGAATGCGAACATGGATAATGACCCGATGGATAAGATTTCGTCATACATAAATGAATTGATGGTGCGATTCAAGTTTCCTCAGCTTAATCTCAAGCTGGCGAGCGCCTTGAAGATCCTCATCGCTGGGGTCGTGCTGGTATTTTTCGGCTATAACCTCTTTTTCGTTTACGTTCGGCCTGATGAGTACGGGATAAAGGTGGCCCGAGTTGGCATAAACCGCGGCGTTCAAAAAAAGATTTATCAGGCGGGCCTGACTTTTGTCCTGCCCTTCGGGCTGCAGAAGATATACCGGCTTCCCAAGGGCATCCAGGTGCTGGAGTTGACCAATTTTCCCGAAACCGCCGCAGGGGCGGCGAGGAAAGACCGGGCGGCGCACATTCAGACCTCGGACGGCTTTTTCGTGGATGTGGACGTTTCCTTTCTTTACCACATCAAGGACCCTTACCTGGTTTTTACCACCATCGGTCCCGGAACCCTCTTTGAGGACAATGGCATCATCCCCAAGGCCGAACCGGCATTGAAAGAGACTCTGGGAAAGCTGACCACCGAAGAATTCTACAATAGCCCCATGAGGGTCCAGAAAACGGAAGAAGCCAAGGAGAGACTGAACAGCGAATTGAATTTAAAAGGCATCGAGGTGGACCAGGTGCTGGTGCGCTATTTCATATACAGTAAGGAAATCCAGAAAAACATCGAGGAAAAGAAGCTCCAGGACCAGATGGTGTTTACCAACCAGGCAGCGGCCCGGGCAGCCAAGGAAGAGGCCGAATTAAAGAAAATCGTCCAGGAAGGAATGGTCATTGCGGCCGTTGAGCTTGAAAAGGGGAAAGCCTATGTCACCCGCAAAATCGCCGAAAAGGATCTTTACGTTCGCAAGAAAAAGGCAGAAGCCGACCTGCTGGTGAAGCTGGCAGAGGCGGAACGGGTACGCCTGAAGAATGAAGCCCTGAAAGGAATGGGGGCCGAGCGCATGGTGGGACTGAAAATGGCCGATGCATACAAGGGGCTTGACGTTATCATTCTGCCCAGCGACGGTCCGGATGGGGTCAACCCGTTGAATCTGGACAACGCCCTGCAATTGTTTGACGTTCGCAAAGGAGGTGGCAAATGAAACACTTTTTTATCTTGGTCGTTTTAATGCTGGCCATGTTCACCGCGGCTGGCTGTGTTCCCCATACCACCGGCGAGACAGAGGTGGGCGTTAGAACCCGCAAAATGGCTTTTATAGGCCAGAAGGGTGTTGAAGACAGGGCCTACGCCCCAGGTGCCACCTACTTTTTTATGCCGTTTATCAACGATTGGCATGTCTTTGACACCAAACTGCAAAACCTTGAGATGACGTTTTCGCAAGTGAGGGGCGACCGCAAATCCAGAGACGATTTAGTGCTTAAAACCATCGACGGCAACGACATCAGTCTGGATGTGATCATCGCCTATCGCATCGATCCGACCAAGGTCTCCCACATTCTCCAGTTCGTGGCCCGGGATGACGCAACCTTGCGGGATAAAATTGTTCGAACCGTCGCCCGGAGCAAACCGCGGGATATCTTCGGCGAACTCAAAACGGAAGCCTTCTATGTGGCCGATGCTCGCGAAGCCCAGTCTGGCAAGGCCCGGGAGGCGTTACAGAAAATCCTGGGGCCCATGGGCATCATCGTGGAAAAAGTGCTGACCAATGATTATCGTTTCAACCCCGAGTATCAGAAGGCCATCGAGGACAAGAAAGTGGCCGATCAGCAGGTGGAGAAGAACAAATCCGCCCAGCACGCCGCACTTGAAGAATACAAACGTAAACTGGAAGAAGCCCGGGGTGAAGTCAACAAAATGGTGGCCGACGCCGACGGTCAGTACCTCAAGGCCAAAATTGAAGCTGATGTGTACCAGGAACAGCAACAGCTTCTTGCCAAGGCTATCCAGGCCGAAGGCATTGCGGAAGCCAAAGGCATCCAGGAAATGAACAATGCCCTGGCCGGCTCGGGCGGCGAGGCGATTGTCAAGCTGAGAATCGCCGAGGCGATTCAGGGAAAGCGTATCATGTTGCTGCCACTCTCAGAGGGTGGGATGAATTTAAAGACCACCGACATTAACCGATTGATCGAAACATTAGGCGTTCAATCGCTTTCCGGTGGGAAATGACGGCGGTGGTGAGGAGAACCAGCCGAAGGGTCAGGGAAAGGAAGCATTATGCCAAAGAACTTATAATCCAAGAATTAGGAAAGTGATCATCTGAAAAATAAGACTGCGTTGCCACCGAAGACTCGTTTCAGCATCTGGTATTTCCTGTTAGCCATGCTTTTTTTCATGTCTAATGAGATCGCGTAATTCTGATCCAGTATCGGCCGGATGCAAAAACGAATGTGAAACTTTACCTCTGAAGAGGAAAATATCCTGATGCTGGCAAATTCCCGACAAATTCTGAAAGAGGTTAACCGACAATCGGTGCATTTCAAAGATATCAAATGGATATGGCAACGAACACCGGCGGGACACGAGTTGCGAGTTCTTGCCAAGATAAAATTTCTAACATTACAACTATTTGAAACAGATATCATGCCAACCATATACATTAAGCCGCCATTTTTGGGCTCA
>RCNB010001785.1_pt1 | contig 13422 bp, 13 predicted proteins | sample 2041321 | NCBI WGS metagenome assembly RCNB01 (sample SAMN09708232, study PRJNA481090) | Marine sediment metagenome, whole genome shotgun sequencing project. | reverse complement strand
CAACCATGTGGATCCTCGGCCTGGGCACCTTCGCCGCCCTACTGACACTGGCCACGAGGTATCGCGCCGGCGCCACCAGTTTTGCGTTCGCGGTCATTGCCGCGCTGACCGTCATGCTGCTGGCAAGAACCGCAAGCATCTCGGCGATTGTTGCCGCACAAACCCCGTCCGTTCTCCGCTGGTACCTCTTCCAGTCGCCGGCCTCGTTTCTCGCTTTCGGCGCATACCTCTTCGCGCTCGCGGCCGTGACCCCTCGCAAGGGATTTTCGCCTTCGCTTTACTCCGCGGCGGCGGCCGTGTTTGGTGCAGCCCTGTTTCTCGGAGGCTGGCCCTTAGCGGACTCCGCGGTAGGAATCGCGGTACTGGTCACGAAGTCGGTCGCGCTGCTCTTGACCGCCCAGGTTTTCGACATGAGCCGAAAAGCCGCGACCGGCTGCGCGGGGTTGGGTCTGGGCCTCGCTTCGATCGGCCTCTTCGTCGACCTTGGCGCCCTCTTTCCTCAGTGGAGCGCACTCGCGGTAGGGTGCGTCTGCGCCGTGTCCGTTCGGGCGCTCGTTCCGCCGCTGCGCCGCCAGTCGACTCCCGCGCTCGTCTGAACGCTCAGGCGGTGTGCTTCAGGAAATCAGTGAGCAGTTCGCGTTGCTGAGCCGACGGCGACAAGAACTGCAATCCCGTTTCATGGTAGCGATCCCCGGCGGGATTAACCCAACGAATCGACGCTGCACATTCGAACGGCACGCGATTCGGATCCTCGATACCGTCTTGCGTCAAAAAGAAGCTGACGGTGACCACTTCCCCGACACCGAGCTTCCGCCCGAGCCTGATCGCGGCGCCGCCGATGCTCAGGTTCTTCGTTTCGGCATGTAGGGTCTGACCCGAGATCACCAGCTCACAGGAAATACTTACGGTATGTCGGTCGGATTTCCGTTGTTGCGTCGCTTGCGCCACATCTTCATCATGAGGAAGTTGAGGCGCCGCGCAAAATTGCCGGCATCAATGGAGCTGCGAACGCCGCGCGCGAGAACGAGCGCGAACCTCGTCCGCCTCCGCGCTGAGTTCACCGTTCCCGGGCTCGTCGCGCACCAGCCCCGCATAGATGGCGAGGGAACGCTTGAAGTGCCCCTGCTCAGCGAGAATGCGCGCCATGGTTCGCGTTGGGAACGGTTCCTCGAACATCCCGGCGCTCCTGGAGAATACCCCAGCAGGAGGGCGGCTCGGAGGCCCGGACCCAGGCGTCGACCCCGCCGGCACTGGCTCCGGCGCTGACTCTGACACTGACTCCGGCACTGACTCTGGCACCGACTCTGACGCTGGCACTGACTCTGGCACCGACTCTGACGCTGGCACTGACTCTGCACCGGCCCCTGACTCCGGGGCTCCGCGCCCGGCGACCTCTTCGCGGGGCTCTTCCTGGGCCGCCTGCAGCGCCCACTTCGCGAACCCCAGGACCTTGCCCAGGATGCCCTCTTGTGGCGGCCCGCCCGTCTGGTTCCGAATCGCGTGAATCAACTGGCCCCGACTCATGGCGTAGGTGTCGCGCACACCCATCCGCTCAGCCTCTTCTCGAAGCTCTCGTGTCGTTAGGTTGTACAGTCGGGTCAGATCCATCGAACCAAGTCCGGGTTCAGCTGTTGTAGCGCGTTCTTGGCTTGCTTGCAGTCGCGATCGATCTGCCGGCGCAAAGCCTCCAGACCATCGAAGTTCGTTTCCCCCCGGATGCGCCCGACGAAGCCGACCCGCATGCGCTTTCCGTAGAGATCTTCGTCAAACCCAAACAAGTGCACCTCGACCGAACGCCCCGCCTCGAAGGTCGGCCGATTGCCGAGGTTGGCTACCCCGTGGAGCAGCGGCGCCCCCGTTTCGTTGAGCACCCGTGCCACGACGGCATAAACTCCATCCTTCGGGAGTTGCAGCGCGTCGACCTCGAGGTTCGCGGTCGGGAACCCGATCTCACGCCCCCGCTGATCCCCGCGAATGACGAGACCTGCCGTCTCGTGGACTCGCGTCAGCATCGCGGCGGCAGCCTCGACATTACCGTCTTCGCCCAACGTTCGGCGCAGGCGCGTCGAAGAGACCGCCTCGCCTTCGTACATGACCGGTTCGACCAGCTCGACGGTGAACCCCTCCCGCTCGCCCCATTGCTGCAAGGTGGCGATGTTGCCGGAGCGCTTGTGCCCAAAGTGGAAGTCCGGGCCTACGATCACGCCGCTCGCGGCGCAGGCATCCAGCAGGACCCGCTGCACGAAGCGATCCGGGGTCATTCTGGAAAACTCATCGTCGAACGGGAGGACCACCACGTCGTCGCACCCCGCTGCCTTCAAGATCTCTACTCGACGCTTCATGTCGGTGAGAAGCACCGGCGCCCGGTCGGGAACCAAAACCGCAGTCGGATGCGGATCGAAACACATGGCGAGCGTCCGCCAGTCGTGGGCGTCGGCGGTCCGTTTGGCGGCATCGATCAGCGCCCTGTGTCCCAGGTGTACGCCATCGTGGTTGCCTGGTGTGACGACGGAGTGGGTTCGGCGCATCAGCTCAGGGGCCCGGGAGCAATGAACGTGCTCCTCCTTCACTCACCTACAGCGCCCGCGGGGACACTTCAACTCGAATACGCCCGATGGACACGTTGGTGACGCGAGGCTTTCGGTGCTGTATGGTTGAAAACATGGGGAAATCAAAGGTGCGGGGCGATTCCTCCGAGGAGACTCCGTTCGAGGAGGTCATGGACCGCCTCGAGACCGTCGTGGAGCAATTAGAGCAAGGAGATTTGCCTCTCGAGCAGTCTTTGGCGATGTTTGAAGAGGGGGTCCGCTTATCACGGGCCGGAGCGAAACGACTGGATGAAGCCGAGCATAGAGTAGAGGAGCTCCTCGCAGCCGGAGACGAGCTGCAAACGAGTCCTCTCGAAGAAAGCGAAGCGGGGGAGTAATGAGCCAAGTCCTCACGGTACCAACACACTTCAATGACCTCGGAGAACTCTCCGAAGGTTTTCTCGATCGCGTCGAACAAGACACGTTGATTCTCTACGGACCGGTCCCCTACGAAGACGGTTCCGAGATTGAGTTCGTCGTGCTGCTGGCCGATGGTTCGGCGGCGCTCGAAGGAGTCGGCCGAGTACGGGCCGCAGTCGACGGTGGCGATGATCGTTTGCAAGAGACTCGTTACGACGTCGTCGTGGAGGCATTGCAATTCGACGGCCGTTCGGAGGTCGTGTTCGAGAGCCTGGTGCTCGCGCGGCAAGCGGTGTCCGACCACCCGCCTGCCGAAGACGACGCAGCGCCAGCCGGCGACATGAACGCCGTGCCCGCTGACGATGAAGCTTCGGACGAACCTTTACTCGAAGCGGTCGAGCTGAGTTCGGAAGACGCCTTTTCCGTACCGCCAGATGAAATTTACTCGGTTGCACCTGAAGACGCGGAGCCAGCTACGGTTCCTCCGGACGAGGACGCGCCGGACACGGTGCCGCCTGAAGCGATCGATCAGGACGACGACGACGAATACGAAGATGAGCCTGCCACGGTGATCGCCGCGGTCGACGCCGAAGCGATGATGGCCGAGGCCGAGTTGGGTACTGCGTCCGAGCCCGCGCCAGAGTCAATGAACGCATTCGCGCCGGAGCCGGCGCCAGAGTCCGTGCCCGCCTCAGAGGCCGTTACTGTGTCGGGGTCCGAACCGGCACCGCAGTTGGTCGACGACGACATGGCGGACGATGACGATGACGTCAGTGTCGAAGCCGTCACGAGTGAAGCGCCTGGTCGGGACGAGGCGCCTGCAGCCGAGCTTGCCGATGATATACAGACGGCCGAAGCTGCTGAGGACGACGAGGGCGGTTTCGATTCCGAGTACGCCTTCGAGCACGGAATTGCAGAGGAGCCCATGGTCGGCATGCCGGTCCCGATCCCCTCGATGGCAGCGCCCCCGGAGACGCCGCCTGCTCCGCCGACCCTCCGCTTGGCAGTGCAACCAGAGGGCCTGACTCGACCATCGCTGGCGCGGGCCGAAGAGGCCCTGTTCACGGTCGACGGTGAGGTCAGCGACGTTCACACCACCGGGCTCTTCGCCTACGAGAATGGCTTGCCCATCCCGTCTCGACCACCACTTCCGGACCCGAATCGCCCGGCGAGCGTCCGTCCCGTTGAAGCAACGGCCGACTACGACGTCGAAGACTCGGAGCCACCGGAAGCCAATGACGACGACTACGAAGAGATTCGGCTCAGCGATTTTGCTGAGGCCGCCGAAGAAGGGTGACGCCCGATGAAGCGCGTGGTGAGCATCCTAGTTTGTGCTTTCAGCCTCGCCGTGACGACGCCGGTCAGCGCCGACGCGGTCGTTCAGGTCAAGGTCCGTAGCAGCGACAACAAGCCGGTCGACGGCCGTGTCGAGCTCAAGGGCGACGGCGGGACGTTTACCTGCACAACCAGTCAGGGGGCCTGCACCATGCGGTCGGTACCTGGCGGCCGATACCTAGCGGTATTCACGCCGAAGAGCGGCAGCGCCACGGCACCCAAGAAGGTGATGATCCCGCCCGACGGCAAAGCGGATCTCCACATCGCCGCCAAATAGCCCGGCAAGTGGCCCCGAGCGCCCCTGAGGTGGCATCATTTCGTTTGGGGATAGGCATAAGGGGAATGCGCAGGAGTTGGATACTGCCCTGGCTGGGGGGCTTCGTGGCATGGGCGTGTGTGGCGCCGTTGTACGCGCACGCCGACCCCGTGTCCGACGCGAACGAGCGGGCGGCGCGTGTTGCCGAAGTTCAGAACAGCTTCAGTGGTCCCACCGGCGGGATTCGCATCATCGATGCATCCTCGGGCCCCAAGGGGACCTTCCGGCTAGCGCTCAACTCTGAGTTCTTCATCATCAGTGACTTCTTCGTACCCACGGACAAGGCGCACCACTTCGCCGGCAACCTATCGCTGAGCATCACGCCAACGGAGTACCTGGAGGTGTTCGTCGCCGCCGAAGTGACGTCCGCTTGGGACAATTCCAATGACCCGATGCTGATCCAGCGTGTGGCCGACGTGCTGCTGGGTCTCAAGGGCTTCTATCAAGCTTCGCCGCTCCTCGCTGTCGGAGGAGACGCTAGTGTCGCGTTCCTAGGTGGGGTCGGAGACGCGAACGCAACCATGCGGTCGACGAGCTTTGGGTTTCGCGGGAACGCGACATTGGACTTCCGCGGGCATGAGCGCCGCGAACTTCCGTTGATCGCGCGCTTCAACGCCCAGTACTGGTTCGACAACTCCGCCAACCTCACCGAGGGGATCGAGGACAGCAGATACGCCGCGCTCGGGGGCCTCGTGTCTCGTCCGCTCGAAACGCGAAATCTGCTGACATCGTTTGAACGCTTCGCGTATGGGGTGAATCGAGTGGACCGTATTCGACTCGCTGCAGGTATCGAGGCACCCCTCGAGGCTGGTCGCGTCGGTTTGCATCCGATGCTCGAATGGCAGTGGGACATACCGATCGATCGGCAGGGCTTCCAGTGCGTGACCACCTCTATCCCGAACGACGACGGCTGTCTGGCGAACGAGAAGCTCAAGGCGTTCCCGATGTTGCTCACCTTGGGTCTGCGAATTCTCACGCCGCCCAAGGGCCTTGCCTTCACCGTCGCCGCGGACATTGGCCTCACCGGCACCCGAAACTTCGTCCGAGAGCTGGCGCCGACCGCTCCTTACAACATCATTCTTGGGATCGCCTACGCGTTCGATTCGCGACCCTCGGCACCCGTGCCTCCGCCGGTGATCGTCGAAGAACCCGCGCCACCAAGCGTGATGAGCGGTCAGGTGCGCGGCCGGATCCTCGAACGCGGCGGTGAGATACCGGTCGCAGGAGCTGTCGTGGCGGTGGTTGATCACGAGGTATCGCCCCAAGTCACAGATTCGGACGGACGATTCGTGACCTATGGGCTTCCAGCCGGCGAGGTAGTGCTCGAGGTGTCGCACCCGGACTATTCGACCGAGCTTTGCGATGCAACCGTCCCCTCCGATGTGAGCTGCGAGCTGGTTCCGTCGAGTCTCGATGGGAGTCTTCGGGTCGTGGCCGTCGATCGTGATGGGATCCCGGTTCCCCAAATTGCCGTCACCGTGCGCGGCCCCACGCAGCATCACCTGATTACTGACGACGCGGGCGTTGCGCTAGTCGAGTCGATCGAACCCGGCGCCTACACCGCGCACGTAGACGACCCGGTCTATCTGATCGCCGTCGCGGACCTCGATATCGTTTCGCGAGCGCAGGCCGACGTGCAGCTTCGGGTGCTGCGCAAGCCATCCCGTCCCGGCGTCGTCGTCAAGAAGAACGAAATCGCGCTTCGGCGCCAAATCAGCTTCGCGACGGGCAGCGACGAGATTCTGCCCAACAGCGAGCACATCTTGCTGGAGGTGGCGGACGCATTGCTGCGAAACCCCGACCTCGAGCTGGTGGAGATTCAGGGCCACACCGACAACAGCGGTGCCCGAGAGCTCAACATGCGGCTCTCGCAGCAGCGTGCCGAATCCGTCCAGCGCTGGCTGGTTCAGCATGGCGTGGAGTCCGCGCGGCTGATGGCAAAGGGCTACGGACCGACGCGACCCGTCGCGCCCAACATCACCCAGCAAAACCGGGCTCGCAATCGGCGTGTTCAGTTTAGGATTGTACGCCGCGTCGAGCTGACCGCCGCCGCACCGCAGTGAGTCCCAACAACGCAAGCAGGAGTGTCACCCAGGTGTTTGCGGGGGACTCCATCGTGGTACCTGCACTACACCCTCCGCTGTTTGATGCGGCAGCGGGTGCGTCGCAGGCGATCGGATCACCGTCCGGTGTCGTTTCGCAGTTGAGGAGCAGGCCGCCGATTGGCGTCGCATTGCACGTGGTGTCCAGATTGCCCGGGGGGTAGATCGCGCACACCGCGTCGATGTCGTCCTGGGCGAGCGTTCGCTTCTCGACTGAAGTTCGCTCCGCGACCGCGAACATCGTGGAATCGAGGACGTCGGAGTGGCCGATCCCGATGAAGTGTCCCACTTCGTGGGTGAGGATGCTTCTCAAGTCCGCGTCGCCGGGAGCAGCCACGCTACCCGCGAGACATCCCGTATCAGGACAATCACCGTAAGGCCCACCGGCGTTGAAGCGGGTTGCTAGCTGGTCGTTGACCATCAAGTCCGCGTCGAGGATCTGTCCGGTGTCCGTGTTGTGCCACACGACCGTGACGGCGAAGGCGAGGGGTTCGTAGGGGGGGTCGTCGGCTTCGGCGCAAGGGTTCTTCCATGGGTCCAGGAAGGCGATGGTGTTGACGTTGCCGACTGTGTTGAACTCGGCGCGTTGGCACGTAGAGGGCGACGCTAGCGGCTGGAAGATCAGGTTTGGCGGTGCACCGCCGCAGTCCGCGTTCCGCCATGCGAAAAACGACTGGTCGACTAGCGCCGTAAGCTCGGCGAGGTCGGGAGTCCCGTCCGGGTTCTCGAACCAGCGAGAGCCGCGCTGGTCGATCGCATAGGTCAAGCAGGCGTTGTTCCAGACCAGTGGCGCACCTTTTTCGATGCAGGGCGCGTCACCTTGTTGAGCGCCCCCTTCGGTCGTCATGCGGCAGTAAGCCGAGGCACTATCCGCGGTCGAGCCGGCGCAGACCATGACTCCGAACACGAGTGCTTGGAGGCTGCGGCTACTCATCGATGCCACCGGCATTCTGCTCGACGAGGTCGTTGAGCTTCGTCAGTAGTATGTCGAGGCGCTCACGTTGCGGCAGTGCACCCAGGCTACGCTCCAGGTGACCCTGCGCGTTGCGTCGCATGAGCATCAAGCCTTCGCGATTCTGGGTTACGGTATCGACGCCTTGCTCCGCGCGCACGCGCATCACGCCCTGTCCCATGCCGACCGGCTTGAACGCGGTATACGGACCGCCGTCGCGGATGAACACGAGCACGCGTTCGCCCACACTAAAGGAGGGCTCCCCTTCGACGCGCATCGCGATGTTGCCGATTTGGCCGCCGAGGGTCTCGACGATGACTTCCTGTTCGTCTGGGGCGCGACCGCGGAGCTCGCGCTCGACGGCGATGCGGTGCCAGGTACCGAGTTGCCCATCGGAGTGTTGAAACGACTCCGAAAACAGCACCCGGCCGAGCACGATACGGTCGGCGTGGGCGACTAGCTCTTGCATATCGAGCCCTTGGACGATGGAGCCATTGGCGGGGCTCGCTGGGAGTCCCACAAGCAGGAGGGCGGCCAGAAGCGGACCAATAAGCCCGGGCAGCGACTTGAATCTAAGCATTTCCTAAACCTGGCGGTCAGGGCCCACTCCGTCAAGCGATCCGCCCCACACGATCTCAATTGACAATTTCCCCTAAATTTTCGTACACCTCGCTCTATGTACCAAGATCTGTTGTCTCGCCGGTTCCGAGCGGCGCTGGGAGTGCTTTGCATCATGGCGCTCGTCGGTTGCGACGTCGCCAAGTTCACCGCCGATTCTACGGCAGGGCTGTTCACCCGAGCGGCTCCGGCCTTCGAAGCGTACTGGGACTACGATCTTGCCGGCGAGGCCCTGCCGGCGACCATCGTTCAGTTCGAAGGCATCCTGCGCGTGGTTCCAGACAACGAGAGCATCTTGGCCCAGTTGTCCCAGGCCTACATCGCATATGCGTACGGTTGGATCGAAGCGGACATCGAGGCGTTCGAGTTCGATGGAGACTACGAAGAAGCAGACCTTCAGCGTGCGCGCACGAAGATCATGTACCTCCGCGCCATGGACCTGACTCGACACCGGATCCGGCTCCATGACGAAGAGGTGGACAACGCGGTTCGGGGCAGTGTCGATGAGCTCGAGGCGTGGTTGGACAGCGCGTTCGTCCTGCCTTCCGACGCGGAGCTGTTGCTCTGGCACGGGTACGCTTGGGGCTCGTACATCAACTCGGCCAAGGACGACATGGAGGCGGTCGCTGACCTTCCGTACGCAAAAGCGTTCGTCCAGCGTTCGATCGCGCTGAATCCCGACTACTACAACGCCGCTGGCTTTACGTTCATGGGAGTCGCGACTGCCTCCGAACTGGCTGGCGACTTGGACGTAGCCAAGGCCTACTTCGAGAAAGCGTTGGCCCGTACCGAGCGAAGAGCTCTGCAGGCTCAGGTGAACATGGCGCGGTTCTACGCGGTCAAGAGTGGCGATCGGGCGCTTTTTGACGAACTGCTTGCCGAGGTGATGGACGCGCAGGACCCACTGCCGGAGGCGCGATTGGCCAACCGGATGGCTCGAGTACGCGCGGCCATGTACATCGAGAACGCGGACCAACTTTTTTAGTGTTATCGGGCACTGAGGAAGGTATTCTCCGAAACCCTCGCGGTTTTTCGTTGACTGGGCCCGCATGAAGTCGAGACTCGCACCAACTCCAGTCGTCGTATTCGCCGCCAAAGAAGCTCCCGGGCGGCGTCCCAGCCGCGTGTATCCAACGAGTCCACTCGACGCGGTCAAAGCCGCAGCGGGGAACCAACAGTGAAACAATTTCGACGAATTGACAGAGGACTGGCGCGTGGTGAAGCGGCGATTGCGGCCGCAGTCCTGCTGCTCATGATCGCGATCGCAGCCAGCCAGGCCGCGCTCCGCAACCTCACCAATCTCGACTTCGGGTGGGCGAACGTTGCGCTCGGGCACATGGATTGGGCGGATTCGTTCCTCCAGAAGGGCACGCTCTGGTTGGCGTTTTTCGGCGCGTCGCTGTCTACGTTTGACGAGAAGCACATCGCCATCGACGTGATTCCGCGCCTCTCGCCGCCTCGCGCCAAGCAACTCTTTCGCGCTATCGTCTGCATCTTCTCTTCGGTGACTTGTTTCTACCTCGGCCGTGTTTTCTGGCTGTCGGTGCTCAACAACGCTCTCGAGATTCCCCTCGAGTACTCCGTGCTTGGGCCCAGCGACGAGATGATTCACATCTGCGTGGCTCCCGCCTCGATACTCGCCGACGCGGGGCTTTCGAGGCCCGATATTTTCTGCGCCATTCGAACTGGGCTCGAGGTGTTCGGCATCGAGATGTCTACGCCGGACGTCGCCCTTCAGCTCATCGTACCAGCGATGTTCATCTTCATGTCCGTCCGCTTCTTGAGCCGCGCGGCCGCCGCAACCGCGGCGTTCATCACGAAGAACTACCCCGTCAGCCCGGCAGGGGAGGCCTGAGCGATGGATACAATCTGGATTGTACTCCTCACGGTCTTGGCCGTTCTCGGTGCGCCGCTTTTTACCATCTTCGGGGCTGCCGCGATGCTGCTCTTTGGAGCGTTGCCCGACACGAGCATCACCGGCACCGCCAACGATGTATTCAGCGAGAAGTTCGCCGATTCTCCGCTCCTAGTGACCATCCCGCTGTTCACCTTCGCTGGCTATCTGATGGCGGAGAGCGGAACGCCTCATCGTTTGGTGAAGGTATCGCGTGCATGGCTCGGGTGGATGCCGGGTGGCCTGGCCATGGTGTGTCTGGTCGCGTCTGCCTTCTTTACGACATTCACCGGCGGTAGCGGCATCACGATTGTCGCCATCGGCGGCCTTCTCTATCCCGCGCTCGTTCAGGACAAGTACGACGAGAACTTCTCGCTCGGTCTGGTCACCACCGGTGGCTCGCTCGGCCTTCTGTTCCCGCCAAGCGTCCCGATGATCATCTACGGCGTCGTCGCCGGCATCATGATCGAGAAGCTGTTCTTGGCCGGCCTGATCCCCGGCATCATCACGGTGGCGACGCTGGCGATCTACAGCTCCATCACTGGCATCAAGCACAAGATGCCGCGGACCAGTTTCAACCGCGCAGTGGCATTCAAGACCCTCTGGGAGGCCAAGTGGGAAGCCTTGCTTCCGGTTGCGCTGCTCGGAGGGATGTACAGCGGCTTGCTCCGCATCCACGAGGCCGCCGCGTTTACCGCCATCTACACGCTGGTCATCGAAGTCTGGATTTACCGTGACGTGAGCTTCCGAAGAGACTTGCCTCGCATCATTCGCGAGTCGATGACCTTGGTTGGCGCCATTCTCGCGATCCTCGCGACGGCGATCGGCTTCACGGCGTTCCTCATCCAGGCACGCGTCCCCATGATTATTCTCGACGCGATGGAAGGCTACATCACCTCACAGGTCATGTTCCTGATCGCGTTGAACTTCTTCTTGATTGGCGTGGGCATGTTGATGGACATCTTCTCGGCCATCGTCGTGGTGGTGCCCCTCATCGTACCGATAGCGCTCAAGTTCGGGGTCGACCCGTACCACTTGGGGATCGTCTTCCTGCTCAACCTCGAGATCGGCTACATGACCCCGCCGGTCGGCCTCAACCTCTTTATCTCGAGCTTCCGCTTCAACAAACCGATCACTCAGCTCTACAGATCCGTCTTGCCTTTCATCGGCCTGCTGGGCGTCGCGCTGATTATCGTCACCTACATCCCCGCGCTCTCGACCTGGCTTCCCAACCTGGTGGAAACCAACGCCGTGAACCTCGGCGAGCCCATGGATGACGAGGACGATTTCGAAGACGAGCTGGGGCTGGACCTCGATGCGCTGGAAGGCGATGACGACGCCCTCGATCTCGACGCCCTGGAAGGCGGCAACGACACGCTTGATCTCGACGCGCTAGAAGACGACGAAGAGCAGCTAGACCTCGACGCCCTAGAAGGCGAAAAGGATCCGGACCTCGACGTACTAGAAGTCGAAGAAGAGCTAGACCCCGAAGCCCTAGAAGCCGACGGCGAAGACGAGTTCGGCGTCCTAGAAGAATAAAAGGGGTCAGACCCCTTTTCCGAAGGGCTAATTTCGAGCTAGATGCGGACTAGGTTGGTGGAGGCTTCTTGAAGCACTGCCAGGCGGTAGGCGATGTCGCCGGTGATGTTGCCGGGGGCGCTTGCGAGCGCATTGACGCGCTTCAGCAACCAGCCGAGGCGGCGTTCCAGATCTTCGCGGGTGAGCTCGCGCTTTCTCTGATGGGCGGGCGTGAGGTGCTCGCGTCGTGCGTCCAGGTAGCCTGGGTGACCGGCGGCGCGCCTTTGGCGTTCGTGCTTCGTCAGAAGGGTGGCGGAGTGCACTTCTAGTAGCGGCGAGTCGCTCGAGACGATCGCAGGGAAGGGCGTTGGGCTGTTGATGTCGACCACGCGCGTGAAGTGCTGCGCCCAGCAGTGATCCTCTCCGCGGCTAGTGTCGCTGATCCCGACTACTTCGATGTCAGGGTCCCCCACTCGGTCGCAGAGTTCACGCAAACGTTGGATCTTGGCCTCGCCGCTGTTGATCCGATCGAGCGTCGAATAGTGAACGTGGTCGACCCCGAGTGCCTTGCCGGCAACTTCCACCGTCGGCTTGGGCGACGCGCTGCTGAGGACGACTTCGATCCGCGGCCACTGTGCACGAACCCAGGCGATGTCCTCACGATCGATGACCTGATCGGGGACGTGGCGATCCCAGACGTGCTGCGCCAATTCATTCAGCACCGCCGCGGAGGTCGTTTGCAGATGTCGCAGGAGAGCGAGCTGCGGGACCCGTTGTGCCGCGCGGACCGGGTCACCGACGAAGTGCCGAAAGCCTTGGCGCCGAAGCCAGTCGAGGCGTGCCGCTGCTTTCCCCCACAGGCCGTAATAGACGCCTGGGTATGCCCAAATCCTCAAGCTACGAGCCAGATACTGTGCGGTCTTCTTCGGATGGTCCCAGTCGAGCAGGAACTTCCCGCTCTCCTGCCGATCCTCGATACGCACGAAGTGCTCACGCCCGTAGCCCTGGTACGCACAAAGCTCCCAACCGAGGTCCTGGCCGAGATCGCGGCCAAGATGAATCGTTCGATCGAGGTCGAGGACCAGGTACCGCGTTTTCTCGGTGAGCACGCGGGCGCACAACTCCCGAAACGACGCCACTTCACCGTGTTGGACCAGTCGGTCCACCAATCGGTTGGGTGAGGTCTTCGACGTCGATGTCCCTCGCGCTTCCACGCTTACAATCTAGGGCGCGCGGAAGGACCCGTTTGTAATACTTACGTCAAAGCTGCGCTCGGGCTGGCCGAGAATGCCGACCAGTCGAGAGATCAGGTGTGGCAGCCCTTGAGCGGGCCATTGATGGTGGGACGATATTTCTCTTTCGCCTGGCCAATCACGGCTTCGCCATGGCCTGGCAGAACGTGCTCGAACTCGAGATCGAGAACTGACCGCACGTCGTCCGCCGAGGGGTGAGCGAACTGCAGCCACCCGGGACCCACGTTGTGGGGCTCAAAGAAGCCAAAGCGCTTCATCATGAGCTTGGCTGGCCAGTTGAAAAACTCGTCCGGGGCGGGGGTGTGCTGCAGCGAGTCGCCGGCGATCAGAATACCGCCATCGCGCGCCAGGAGGCAAACGGCCTCGGGCGGCTTGGAAGTTGAGAACAGCCTCAGCGTGGCGTCCGCAATCGGGAGGCGGCTCCCCTCGGAGATCCATTCATCCGGTTCCATGTACGCGGTCTCGCCGTCCTTGATGGGGTCCATG
>RCNB010001783.1_pt1 | contig 13423 bp, 12 predicted proteins | sample 2041321 | NCBI WGS metagenome assembly RCNB01 (sample SAMN09708232, study PRJNA481090) | Marine sediment metagenome, whole genome shotgun sequencing project. | reverse complement strand
ACTGCTGCCTCCCGTAGGAGTCTGGGCCGTGTCTCAGTCCCAGTGTGGCTGATCGTCCTCTCAGACCAGCTACGGATCGTTGCCTTGGTAGGCCATTACCCCACCAACAAGCTAATCCGACTTAGGCTCATCCATTAGCGCAAGGTCCGAAGATCCCCTGCTTTCCCCCGTAGGGCTTATGCGGTATTAGCAGCCGTTTCCAACTGTTGTCCCCCACAAATGGGCAGATTCCTAAGCATTACTCACCCGTCCGCCACTCGACAGCGACAAGTTCACTCCGAAGAGATCACAGCGTCCTGTTTCCGTTCGACTTGCATGTCTAAAGCATGCCGCCAGCGTTCAATCTGAGCCAGGATCAAACTCTTCAGTTCAAAAATTTTGAGCTGTTGAATCAAGATCCCGAACTCTTTCTGACGTCAATCATTTTCATTTTTGAGTAAGAAATTGTTCGGTCACTCTCATCCTCGGTTGTTGTTTAAACCAGGATGCGAGCTCCCACACAAATTATCTGTTCTAGTTGTTAAAGAGCAAAACGCTCGTGGCATCAGCACGAGCGAGGGGCGCATTATACATAGGGTTTCAGACCCGTCAACGCATTTCGTAAATATTTTTGATTTATTTTCGTTTTATTTATTCTGTGTTACCTAAACCACTGTAACACGGGCAAATTTACGTTTGCCGACTTGGAAAATATGCGCGCTTCCGGCCTCAATTACAAGCCCTCTGTCCGATATTTTGACAGCATCGATCTTAACTGCGCCCTGCTGAATCATCCGAAATGCCTCAGAGTTGCTCGAAACCAACCCTACAGCACGCAGAATATTGGCGATCCCAAGTTCACCATTCTCACTTTCGAGAGTAAATTCCTCAATATTTTCAGGCATTTCGCCGCCACGAAAACGCTTCACGAATGATTCCTGAGCACTTGCAGCAGACGCCGCACCATGGAAACGGGCTACCAACTCCTGCCCAAGCTCGAACTTAACATCCCTGGGATTAGTCCCCTCAGCGACGGCTTGCTGCAATCCCGCAATTTCACTCAGGGGCCTGAAACTCAATAATTCGAAGTATCGCCACATCAAATCATCGGATACCGACATCAATTTGCCGAACATCTCATCAGGAGAATCAGTAATGCCTATATAGTTCTCCAGCGATTTTGACATTTTATTGATGCCATCGAGCCCTTCTAACAGCGGCATAGTTATTACGACCTGCGGGGCCTGACCCCATGCCTGCTGCAGTTGGCGTCCCATCAGCAAATTAAACTTCTGGTCAGTACCACCAAGCTCAACATCGGCTTTAAGTGCGACCGAATCGTAGCCCTGCACCATTGGGTAGAGAAACTCATGTATCGCTATAGGCCGATTTGCCTTATATCGCTTGCTAAAGTCGTCTCGCTCAAGCATTCGCGCAACAGTCTGTTTTGCCGCTAGCGCAATAAGATCCGCCGCGCTCATTTTGCCCATCCATTCGGAATTGAAGGCAACGCGGGTTTTATCAGGGTCGAGTATCTTAAACACCTGCTCCTTATAGGTCTCAGCGTTAGACTCGACTTCCTCACGGGTTAGCGGAGGCCTCGTCGTATTTTTACCGGTTGGATCACCAATCATTCCGGTGAAGTCGCCAATCAGGAAAATCACCTCATGGCCAAGCTCCTGAAAGGAACGCAGCTTATTGATAAGAACCGTATGCCCCAAGTGCAAATCCGGGGCCGTGGGATCAAAACCTGCCTTGATTCTTAACGGGCGCCCTTCCTTCAGCTTCTTCTCTAAATCTTCAGCGACCAGAATTTCTTTCGCACCACGCTCAATTTCTGGCAACTGCTCTGCCGGTGACTTCATTAAATTTCCCTGATGTATGACTGCTACAGCCAAAATAAACGCTTATATAATTCTGGCGAGAATAACGAATTAGCGCCATCCGGTCGACCTAAGACGACTTCGAGCCGACCACGTCACAATTCATGCGGTCTTTAATTGACCAAGAGGGCTAATATTGTCGATAATGAGTTAGCTCTGTTATGTCAGGTATTTATCCGACATGTGCTGTTTTATGGGGGTTACGGGTCCCAAAGCATTTAACAGAATGTTGTTGACGTAAATTTGTGCCGCTGTCGCAAGACAGCGCTATCGGGAAACCAATGAGCTCGAGGCAACCTTTTATGCGGGATTATAAGAACCCCGCGCCTGTATCTGCATCTGCTGAAAGCAGTGGCAAACCATTACTTGCGACCGGTAGGTTCCGCTGGCTAATTGCCGGGGTCACCATACCTCTGCTCGCACTAGTTTTAGTATTGTCCGGGAATGACTCGGAACCTCCTGCTTCCGACGCGGCTTTACCTACTAGTGAAGTGGCAACGCCAATCGCAGACAACAACACTGTAACCACAATCGCTTTGCCGGGCGCACAAGAAAATGCGCTGCAAGTAGTTTCAGAAAAACCCGTCTTAAAAAAAGTAGCGCCCGCAAAAGAAACATCTGAAGACGGCACGCTACTCGTACTAAAAGTAAAATCTGGCGATAGCCTCGACAGACTATTCCGCCGCAATAACTTAAGCATCACCGACCTGCACAAAATCACAGGTCTTAAACTTGCCAAAGAACACCTAAGGGTTATACGTCCGGGCGATAAAATTCAGGTCTGGCACAAGGACGACGCCATCGTATCCTTGCATCGCGAAATTGATTTATATGAAAGCCTCGCGGTGACCAGAGTAAACGATGCATTCATTGCTGAAACCTATCAAAATTCTATCGAAACACGAATTGTTGAAAAATCCGGCACCATTAAGGACTCCCTATTTTTATCCGCTAGCGACGCCGGCATTCCCAACAACGTCATCATGAACATGACCGGCATGTTTGCCTGGGATGTCGACTTTATTCTTGATGTTCGCAGCGGCGATCAGTTTGTAGTGGTGTATGAGGAACTGTGGCGCGACGGAAAATACGTTAGAAATGGCGACATTCTTGCCGCCGAGTTTATCAACCAAGGCGACAGCCATCGCGCACTTATGTATGAAGGTCCTGACGGTAGAGAAAGCTACTACACTCCTGACGGGCACAGCGTCCGCAAAGCCTTTTTGCGAGCACCCCTCGCGTTTTCGCGCGTAAGTTCAAATTTCAATCCCAACCGCAGACACCCCGTACTTAATACTCTACGTGCGCATAAAGGGGTTGATTACGCAGCCGCACGCGGTACTCCAATAAAAGCTGCGGGAGATGGCAAAGTAAGCTTCCGTGGTAAGAAAGGCGGATATGGCAATACCATTATTCTTAGCCATGGCGGCAATATCACGACTTTGTACGCTCACATGCAGAACTTCGACAGAAAAGTCAAAAATGGCAGCCGTGTGAAGCAAGGACAGGTTATAGGCTATGTGGGTTCGAGCGGGCTCGCGACCGGCCCTCATCTTCACTACGAATACAGAAAGAATGGGGCCCACCAGAACCCTCGCACGGTAGCACTGCCTATGGCGAAACCGCTTGATCCATCGCTCAAAGCAGACTTTGATAGAGCTACTTCAGAGTTGGCAGATAGGCTGGACTCGCAACGACAGATTCTTGCCAGCAACACCGGTGGCACAGATCGACTGCAATAAATATTGCTGCTACCGCCGATCATGAGTCAGCGGCAACTCTATATAGGCATCATGTCCGGCACTAGTCTGGATGGAATTGACTCGGTAATAGCCGACTGCAGCGAACAGAAGTGCACCCTTCTGCATCAACAACACCAACAATTTCCGAGCGAACTCAAAGCAGAGTTACGCGAACTGATCCTTGCCGCAGAAGAACCTGATTCACTTACAACGCAGCAACTCGGCAAAAACCTCGCGCACTGTTACGCTGAGAGCGTTGCGCAACTATTAAAGCAGTCACTGATGACATCTAGTCCGGTGACGAACAATGAAGTGATCGCTATTGGTAATCACGGTCAAACCGTGTTTCATCAGCCGCCTCTCAGTGTGCAACTCGACAACGGGCAAATACTGGCAGATCTCACTGGCATCAGTGTAGTCAATCAATTTCGCCAAGCGGACCTCTTGTCAGGTGGCGAAGGTGCACCATTAGTGCCAGCCTTTCATCAGAAAGTATTTTCTAGTGGCAGTGAAAACCGGGTAGTCGTTAATATCGGTGGCATAGCCAATATCACGGTATTGGAGAAATCCGGCTCGGTCGGAGGATTTGATACCGGCCCCGGTAACACGCTTATGGATGAGTGGGCCCTGGAACATCTGGGCAAAGCATATGATGAGAATGGTGACTGGGGCAGAAGTGGCACACCCAATGCTGCACTACTCAAACAAATGCTAGCGGAGCCTTGGTTCGATACTCCGCCGCCCAAAAGCACCGGGCGGGAACTATTTAACCGCAAGTGGCTGAGAGCCTGCATAGATAAAACCGAAGAAGATATTTTGCCGGCAGATGTCCAGGCCACATTGTGTGAGCTAACGGCAACCAGCATCGCAGCGGGCATCAAATCCAGCATAGCTGCCGCAGAGACGCTCATCGTGTGTGGGGGTGGAATACATAACCGGTTGCTATTAGAGCGCTTAGAACACCACGTTCCTGACGCGAGAGTATCCAGCACTTCCGAATGGAGTATCGACCCGGACTACACAGAAGCGGCTGCCTTCGCCTGGTTAGCTATGGCAAAAACAAACAATATTCCGGGCAATATTCCTAAGGTTACCGGAGCGAAAGAGCCCTGCATTCTGGGCATAACTCAGCACCCTACAAACACCGCGTAATAGCAGCTACTTCGGCAATCATTAAAAGTTTTGAGGCAGAGGAAATTCTGTATATCGTCTCAGAGTTAATTCCTAGAAATGCACTCCGAGGCCAAGCTCTAGTCAATAAAAAAACCTTTAACTCTGAGCCTGCACCTTTAAACCAAAGAGTTTTTTAAGGTAGCGCCGCTCTTCGCTAAGATCAGCCCTTAACAAAGGGTTTTCCTGCAGCCAACCCTTCGGATAAAGAAACACGAGCGCATCTGCTTTAATTATTATTGAAACATCGGGGACGTCATCATTTCTGCGACTTCGATTCAGTACCACAGCCAAGCGCAAAATCACTATAAGCCATACGACTGACTTGCGATTATTCTTAGGCAGCTCATTAATGAGATCTGTCTTAATCTTTCTGCGATGCTGAGCAACTAACACCGATAAAATCAATTGCTCGCGCTGGGTAAATCCGGGCATATCTGAATGGCGCAACAAATATGCACCGTGCACATGATATCGAGAGTGGGCGATATCGAGACCCACCTCGTGCAGCGACGCGGCCCACTCAAGCAACTTTCGATAGTCATAACTATCGAGCGTTAACCCAGCTTCAATCTGATCAAAAAGCTTCAGAGCTGTCTCAGCAACACGCGCCGCATGCACCTCATCGACATGATACCTAGCCGACATTGCGCGCACAGAGCCAACACGAGCATCTTCATCGGAGTAACGACCAAGAAGCTCATACAGAATACCCTCACGCAGAGAGCCCTCCGCAATCGACATCGATTCGATATCAAATTGTTTAAACACCTCAATCATAATTGCGAGCCCGCCAGGAAAGACGGCAGCCCGCTTAGATGACAAGCCTTCAAGGTCCAGGTTATCGGCGTGCCCCGTTTCAATACACGTCTGCATCAATGCCTTCATTCCTGAACGCGATATTCCCTGCGCTGATGCATCAATTTCGTGAAGGATCGCACCAATCGCTCTTGCTGTACCTGATGTACCGATTGCATCGGCCCACTCATAGCCAACCAACTTATGAGCCAAGCCCCTGAGCTCAGATCTGGCGGCTAATCGCGCCCGGCGAAAACGCACCTGGCTCAATTTGCCATTCGGAAAGTATTTCTGACTATAGGAGACACAGCCCATTTCAAGGCTTTCGAGGGCAAGCGGACTGCTGCCATGTCCAATGATAATCTCTGTGCTGCCGCCACCAATATCGACAACTAGAGAACGTGCGTCCTCCAACGGCATACTCGTCAGCGCGCCGAGATAGACAAGACGCGCCTCTTCTATGCCGGATATCACATCGATGGAATTACCCAAGGCCATTTCGGCCTCAGAAAGGAAGCTACCGTTATCACGCAACTCACGCAGAGTATTAGTGCCGACAACCCTAAGTTGCGATGCTGGGATATCTCGCAATCTCTCACCAAACCGGGATAGGCAACCTAGCGCGCGCTGACGGACCTCAGGGGCTAAGTGATTTTTCTTATCCAGCCCCATCCGAAGCTGAACCATCTCGCGCAAGCGATCGACAATCACCAATTGCCCATGACTGTAGCGGGCCACAATCAGATGAAAACTATTGGATCCAAGATCAACCGCAGCAAAATAGCTGTTCGCAAGCTCGGGATCGAAGGCTTCTACCAGAGAGTCTGAAGTCACCGGATGTATTTAGTAAGGCAGGGGGTTAAACCGAGAACGAAGACCCGCAACCGCAGGTAGTCTGGGCATTAGGATTGCGAATCACGAACTGCGCACCACTGATATCGTCTTTATAGTCAATCTCAGCACCTATCAGGTACTGATAACTCATAGGATCGATCAGCAAGGTGACATCGCTATTTACGACGCTGGTATCTCCGTCCAGAATTTCTTCATCGAAAGTAAACCCGTACTGGAAGCCGGAACAGCCGCCGCCCGAGACAAATACTCGAAGCTTAAGGTTGGGGTTTTCTTCTTCTTTGATCAATTCCTCTACCTTGTGGGCAGCGGAATCGGTAAAGACAATTGATTCGGCGGAAGGATCAAATGTGGTTGGCTCTGCGCTCATTAGTGTATACCTGAATAAAACAGCGTCTGAATTAGAGTCATTCTACCTTAAAGCAACGAATTAACTAGTAGAAACGTAGGATTAACCTGCAGATTCTGCAGCAAGGCTCTTGATGTAAGGCTTCTCCGTAGTTTGCTCTGCCTTAACAGACTGCGACTGCGGAGCCTCTTCATGAATCAGTTGCCCGTTAATCTCAGCACCTGAAGCAATTTCGATAAGGTTGTAATGCACGTTACCGGTAACGCGTGCGCTGGCGCCAAATACTGCCTTCTCTGTTACGTAGACATCGCCTTCGATACGACCACTCAGATCAAGCACGGGCACGTATACATTGCCTTTAACGCAACCACCCTCGCTAATACTCAGATAAGCTTTGTCAGAATCAACAGTAGAAACATCACCTTCGATCATTCCGTCGATATAGCAATCGCCGTCAAACTTAAGGTCGCCATTGAGTTTTGCGCCATGGCCTATCAAAGACTGATTACCTGATGCCGCTGCTTTTGCTTTCTTTCCGCCAAACATGTCCTACTCCTCTATGCCTGTCACGCCCGTGGACAGTGCTAATTACACATAATAGAGAACCACACTACTCCGCTTTTAATTGCCAAACGAAGGACTCTTCCACAGTTTTGGATTTCTTTCCGACCGGACGGGCACTAATTTCAACACTAATAGGCTCAAAACCCTCTGGCAGCGCTATTTCCGCAAGAATCTCCTGAAAATAGCGAAACTTGAACTTATCAGGCATTTTGAGACCCGTGTCACTCAGCAGTTCCGCAAGCTTCAGCTCCGTTGGCACGGAGCCTATTTGCCCGAATATCTGCACATTCAAGGCTCCGGATATTGGCCGGTCACTCCGCAAGGCCTGAGTCAGAAACAACTGCAAACGATAGTGGTTCGGAGCGTCGGCGGCGGTGATTCGCAACTCTTGAATTTGCACGCCTTTAGAATCATCAGGGGAAACGATGCCGCGATAAAACTCGAGATTCTCTTCTAGCTCCGAAATCTGTGACTGAAGATCGCCCAACTCACTTTCAACCTGACCATAGGCTTCTTTATCAATTCGCGCTGCGGTTTCTATAATAGCAAGACGCTCTCGCAGACCATTCAGCTCTACGACGCTTGCATCAAGATCATCCGTAAGTTCTACCGCATTTTTAAGGGCCTCAATTCGGTTGAACCCGGCTCGACTCTGCCCGAACTCAAAACTCACCATGAGCATGACAATGACAGCAACCACTGCCAAGCCAATAAAAAAGTATTTCTGGCGTGGCGACGCTGCGTTAACAACAACACGGGAACGGTTCATCAACAATTACCTGGTAAAAAAAAGACTAGGGCCTAAAAAACTAGACCTCAAGCGCATCAAACTTCTGGCGCAGCTACCCATTCGCGTGGCCACCAACGTGGCTGAGGCGGAGTACCATCGGGAAAAACCAAAGGCGCCAACTCATTGAGCGCATGGACGTAGACTCTTCGTTTAAAATAGACAACTTCTTTCACTGGTCGCCAATATTCAACCCAGCGCCAACGATCAAATTCAGGCTGGTCGGTACTATCTAGACACAAACGATCTTCCGACGCAGTAAGGCGCAGCAAATACCAAAGTTGTTTTTGCCCTATACACAGCGGCTTCGAGTTACGCCGGATAAACTTTGAGGGTAGCTTGTATTTCACCCAGTCGCTGGTACCACCCAGCATATCGACATCATCTGCGGATAAACCAACTTCTTCGGCCAATTCGCGGTACAGCGCCTCTTCAGGTGACTCATCCTTACCGATACCACCTTGCGGAAACTGCCAACCGGAGTTACCCATGCGACCGCCAAGCAACAGATGCCCCGCATCATTGACAATAATGATGCCAACGTTGGCACGGTAACCGTCTGTGTCGATATGATCCATAAAACCACTTAGTAATTAGCTAGCAACATTGTTCCACAATCGCATTTGTGCTGTCACGATGTCATCATCACGACTTGTCCTGCTGACCATAAACATCATGTCACGAACCCTATTCCTTTTTGCACTGATTGTGTTGACCGTTATCGTACTGCTTATGTCGATATCGATCGGCAGCGCCTCGTTCTCACTTGCAGAAACGTGGGCTACCTTATCAGGCAATGGCAGCCCTCTGACACGCGAAGTGATTTTTGAGCTGCGGTTACCACGCACTATTACTGCATTTGCTACCGGTGCGGCATTAGCCGTCGCTGGTGTGATGCTGCAAGTACTCCTGCGCAATCCGCTTGCAGATCCCTATATTCTGGGAACATCCGGAGGGGCAGCAGCAGCAGCCTTAACAGCAATGACGCTAGGCGCGTCCGGTTTTATCCTGACCGGGTCAGCATTTGTTGGTGCACTGGGTAGCACGTTAATGGTATTTGCGCTCGCGCGCAGCGGTGGTAACTGGGCTCCGGGCAGACTGCTGCTTACCGGTGTTGTAACCGCCGCTGGTTGGGGCGCTCTGATTACTCTGCTTCTCGCGCTGGCTCCCGATGCAAACCTGCGTGGGATGTTGTTCTGGCTCATGGGCGATTTCTCGTTCGCCTCAAACCCCTGGCCCGCTGTCGTTGGTGCAACTATCGCGGTAATTGCCGGCCTATCAATGGCGCGATCTTTAAATGTACTCGCCACGGGGCATGATCAAGCCAGCTTGCTAGGGGTTGCCGTAGGCCCGCTGCGCGTTAGCCTCTATTTCATCAGTTCGTTGCTTACCGCAATTGCAGTAACTACAGGCGGCACTGTGGGCTTTGTCGGGCTGGTTATTCCTCACCTGATTAGACTCATTATCGGAGCAGATCACCGAATGGTAATTCCCTGCTCTGCGCTTGCTGGTGGAGCACTGCTGGTAGCGGCGGATCTAATAGCACGCACTATCGTTGCGCCACAGCAGTTGCCGGTCGGTGCTATTACTGCGGCAATTGGCGTGCCTTTGTTTTTAGTGCTGTTGCGAAACAGCCAAACGAGTCGCGACTAAACACAAAATTAGCAATCAATCGCCGCGGCCCTCAAGGTAGGTCCGACCGGTCTCCATCAACTTAAGAAATGACTCTTCATCGCCTGCACTAACACTGTCGGCTATCTTTTGTACCGCTGCCAATAACCCCTGCAGCGGCTCCATACCAAAATCATTCAGTGATTGAATTTCGAAATACAACCGCGGGTTTTCTTTCGCAACCTTGGTGGCAACGCCCAGTTGAGAATCAAAAGTGGTGCTCGAAATATTTGCCAATTTTGGCACCTGCTCACCGCTATCGGCCAATACCGTAAAGAAAGCAATATTCAGCGCATGCGATAAGCCCAACACGTAGGCAATCAAGCGATCATGATCTTCCAGCGACATTTCTGTCTGCGATGCCATGGTCGAAGCAAATAATTGCCGCGCCTCACGAGTCGCCTCTTCTGAACCCGCATCAAGAAACAGCACATGCTTATCAGAAAGCAGTTCTGTATCGGGCCCAAACATCGGATGAATTGATGTCACCTTACAACCGGCTGAAGACATTTCGCGCAGCCCGGGAATTAGCGGACTCTTCAGCGAACCAACATCGAAAATTAAACCGCTTCTGCCAGACCGGGCCATTTCAAGAAGAATTTCCGATGTCTTACCCAACGGGGTCGCAATTACGGTTACTGAAAAATCGTCAGGTGCATCGTGCCAGTCAGCTACTGACTCTATGCCGTCCACGCCATTACCCGGGTCAGCGACAACAACGCTGTAGCCTTGTGAATCGAGGAAGTTGACGAACCACTGGCCCATTTTGCCGGCACCACCAATTACCAAAGCTTTGCTTCCGGAACCCCGGCCTTCGGCCTTCACACGTGCACGCTCTTGCTTTGTCAGCGATGAGGTAATCAACATAGTCATGATCTGCTCAGCCAGATCAGGCGCTAAACCAAGCTCTTTAGCACGCGCACGCGCGCCGTCAATAACCTCTTTCTCTCTGGCGAAGTCACGGGTCGCACGACCTTCTGCACGCTTAAACTCACCAACCTCGTCCACAATTGACTGCCGCTCAGCAATCAACTCCAGGAGATGCTGATCCACTTCAGTTAATCGCTTACGAAGGTCATTCAGATCCATGAGCTGCTCATCTTATTGAATAAAAATCCGGCTATTGGCCAAGAATGGCAAGATAGCATGCCATCCCCCGCCCTGTATTGCTTATACTCTGAAAAATAGTACGACAAAATAATCGCTATCAACAATAACCCGAAGGAACCGGAATGAAATCACGCGCCGCAGTAGCCTGGGAAGCAGGCAAGCCACTCAGTATCGAAATGATTGATGTTGAGGGACCGAAACAAGGTGAAGTTCTCGTTCGCATTGTTGCTACCGGCGTTTGCCACACTGATGCATTCACTCTATCGGGTGCAGACCCTGAAGGTTTATTCCCATCAATTCTGGGTCATGAGGGTGGTGGAATCGTCGAAGAAGTCGGCCCCGGTGTGACATCGGTTAAACCCGGCGATCATGTTATTCCTCTCTACACGCCGGAATGCGGCGAGTGTTCTTTCTGTACTTCGGGCAAAACGAATCTTTGTCAGGCTATCAGGGTTACGCAAGGACAAGGCTTAATGCCTGATGGCAGCAGTCGCTTCTCGGCCAACGGAAAACAAGTGTTTCACTACATGGGAACCTCTACATTTTCCGAGTACACCGTAATGCCGGAAATATCTGTCGCAAAAATCAACCCAGCGGCACCTCTGGATAAAGTCTGCCTGCTCGGCTGCGGCATCACGACAGGTATCGGTGCAGTATTGAACACGGCGAAAGTGGAACCAGGCTCTAGCGTAGCTGTATTCGGACTCGGTGGCATTGGACTTAGCGTCATTCAAGGTGCAGTAATGGCGGGTGCAGAACGCATTCTCGCCATCGATATTAATCCCGAAAAATTTGAAATGGCCCGAATGCTTGGCGCAACCGACTGCGTTAACCCGAAGGACTACGATGTCCCTATTCAAGATGCCGTTGTCGAACTCACAAACGGTGGCGTGGACTATTCGTTCGAGTGTATTGGCAATACGGAGCTTATGCGCTCTGCTCTAGAGTGCTGCCATAAGGGTTGGGGTGAATCGATCATTATCGGTGTTGCCGGGGCCGGACAGGAAATCTCCACGCGGCCATTCCAACTCGTAACGGGTCGCGTATGGCGCGGCACAGCTTTCGGTGGGGTTAAAGGCCGCAGTCAACTGCCTGGTTACGTAGACCAATACCTTAGTGGCGAAATCAAAGTCGATGAAATGGTGACCCATAACCTGCAGCTTGAACAGATCAACGAAGCCTTTGATCTGATGCATGCAGGCAAAAGCATTCGCTCTGTGATCCACTTTTAAAACAACTATCCGGACGCAAGCAACATGGAACTGTTACCCGAGCCATTGCCAACAAGCCCTCTGCCACTGTTTAACACATGGCTAGAAGAAGCCGTTCAAGAGGCGCAGCGCCCTAATCCCAACTCAATGGCACTGGCTACGGTATCCGCTGAGGGCAAGCCTAGTGTTCGCATAGTGCTTTGCAAGGAATTGAACATCGACGCGGGCTATCTGGTGTACTACACCAACTACCTTTCTGCCAAAGCTTCGGACACGGACAACAATCCAAACGTCTCTATAAACATGCACTGGGATCGCAAAGGCCGTCAGGTTCGCGCGGAAGGCGTTCTCGTTAAATCGCCTACCGGAGAAAGCGATGCTTATTTTTTAAGCCGTGACCGCGGCAGCCGCCTTGGTGCCTGGGCAAGCTCACAAAGTGAACCGGTCACCTCACGCCAAGCTTTGGAAGAACAGTTTGCCAATACCAGCGAACGGTTTTCCGGACAAGATGTACAACGACCGCCGCATTGGGGCGGCTATCGTCTCTGGTTCACCTCGGTTGAGCTTTGGATTAGTCTTGAGTCACGTCTGCATGACAGGGCTCGCTGGACAAGAGATGTCACCGTAAATGGCATCGACAGTGAATCACCAGAAATAGAAGCAGGTGAATGGCTCTCAATTGGGCGGCTACAGCCCTGAAACACACTAAAGTGCTTCAGCATGTCGACTTTCATTACATGCATCGCAACAATTCTGGCTAAAACCCTATAGATACGCCAAAAACCTTGATGGCACATCGGCCAGAACCATTGTCGGGATACCCATAAAGTCTAGCCAACCTTCCCACAAGTCAGAAGCTGTGCCAATTTCGCGGATATTAATGGCAATAATCAAAAATTAAGATGTCGAGAAACATGACAACATGGTTTCCCGAGCGCCCAAATAAACTCCCTATTTTTATATAATTGCCTGTTTATAAAGAAAAAATAGAAACATGGCACAACAATTGCTTTATACCTAGTGCGCACAAAAAGGTTTCTGTGGGTGTTTGCTCTTTTAGATACTGATTCGGAAACGAACCAGAAAAACTAAGAATAATAAAAACAATAATTAGAATAAAAAAGAAAGAACAACAACAATAATAACGCAGACATCTCGCTCACAACGAAACCGGATTCGCGACAACAACAATAACCCGTAAACCCCACTTCCCAGTGGGGTTTTTTTTGGGCCACAATTGGCTTGCGCCACGGTATCTACATGGCACACTGTTGCCTATTCACTACAGGCTTACACATTCCCCATGA
>RCNB010002231.1_pt1 | contig 13424 bp, 11 predicted proteins | sample 2041321 | NCBI WGS metagenome assembly RCNB01 (sample SAMN09708232, study PRJNA481090) | Marine sediment metagenome, whole genome shotgun sequencing project. | reverse complement strand
ATTTGTTAACCTCGTTCACCTTGAAATCAAAGAATGAAAAAAATCATCTTTATTGCCTTTATTTTTTTTGCACAGTACAGCAGCGCCCAAGCTGCCCTTTTTGCCTTGATTTTTGGGGATAAGGTCGCTACGGAAAATTTTAATGTGGGGTTGGAATTTGGCATACCGTATGCCGTCATTTCGAGTGTATCGGAAACCAGTTCAAAGACTGGAATTACGTTCGGCATTGCTGGAAACATTAAGGTCAATGAAAATTGGTCCGTGCATCCCACTGCCTATTTTTTGAGTAGAAGGGGTGTGGAGTTCGATCAGCTTTCGCTGATTTCGAACGATATTGAATTAAATGACAAATTCCAAAACGTTCCCACTGAATTGACCGTGAACTATATCGACGTTCCGGTGTTCCTTAATTATCGTTTCACTGATAGCCCTTTTAAAATTGGCATTGCACCGCAAATTTCTTTCAGAACGGGGAGCCAAGCTATTTTCAGCAATGACCAAGGCGATTTTGAAGCTTCGGTAAAAGACGTTACCAATTCAACAGATCTTGGGATGATCCTCCAGGTGGGTTATGTGTTTTACAGTAAAAAGTTTGATAAGGAAATCCATGCCCAGCTGCGGTATTTTCAAGGTTTTAATGATGTTTATGATGATAGTTTTGTAACCGGAACTAATAAAAGTAGCTATATCGGGTTGGCATTCAGTTTCCCCTTCGTTGCCAAAACGGAAAATGAATAGACCTGAAGTTACTGAAAATTTACATTTACTCTGAAATCTAAAAATTATAAAAAATGAAGCTTGCAAAGACTACTATTGTTTCTTTCTCATTGAAATTGGTGTTGGTCCTTCTACTTTCCCCGCAGGGCTTTTATGCGCAGGAAAATAATATTAACGATTGGCCTAAGAATATTGATTCAGGGGATTATACCATTTCGCTATACCAACCAGAAAACGCCAGTTATATTGATAATCAGTTAAAATCCAATCTAGCGTTCGCCATTAAGAAACAAGGCCAAGACCCTGTTTTTGGTATGCTTTGGACTACTTCCTTGCTCGATGTTGACCGAGATAGTAGACAAGCCATGTTGGCATCTGTAAAGGTGGATGAAGTCCGGCTTTCAGAAGACGTTACCGATACACAGAAACAAAAACTTCAAGAGTTGATCAATAAGGAAGTCCCAAATTGGAATGTAGAATTTTCATTGGATGAGCTATTGGCCAGTATTGAAGAGGTGAGTGTAATTCCAGCCGATTTAAAAAACGATCCCCCCAAAATACTTTTCGCCAATGAACCCACGGCCCTTATAATGATTGATGGTGAACCCGTCCTCAAAGAGGCTGAAAAAGGGTATGAACTAGTAGAAAATACTGGCGCCTTGATCATTAAAGATTCTAAGAAAAACACCTATTATTTAAAAGGTGGTGAATTCTGGTATCAGTCCAAGGCCTACCGGTCCGTGGGAAAATGCCAAAAAAGTACCTTCCAAAGTGAGCGCCATTGCCAAGAAGGCCGAACCTGAAAATAAAGAAGAAAAAGAAGGAGCAGAGACTGAGGATTATGACGGCAAAGCACCAAAAATTAAATTGGCCACCGAACCTACCGAACTTATAGTTTTTGATGGGGAACCCAAGTATAGTCCATTGCAGAATACCAACCTACTTTTCGTGGAGAATACCAAAAGCGACATTTTTATGAATGTCAATACCCAAACTTATTTTCTTCTTGTTTCGGGCCGTTGGTTCAACACAAAAGACCTAAAGGCCAATTGGGAATATATTGCTTCAGAAGATTTGCCCGAGGATTTCAAAAAAATTCCTGCGGATAGTAAAAAAGCCACTGTTTTAAGCAATGTTGCGGGTACACCTGAAGCAAAAAGTGCAGTTTATGACGCTCAGATTCCCCAGACTGCGGCGGTTAAAAGAGATACCAAGGCAACCACTGTGGAATATAACGGCAAACCGGAATTCAAAAATGTGGAAGGCTTAAAATTACAATACGCAGTGAACACCGAAAGCGCCGTATTCAAAGACAAAAAAGACTATTTCCTCTGTGATAATGCGGTTTGGTTCAAAGCGACTACACCAAACGGGCCATGGCAAGTAGCCGACGAGCGGCCCGAAGAGGTAGAGAAAATACCCGCAGAAAACCCACAATACAATACTAAATATGTATATATCTACGAGACCTCGCCTACTGTTGTCTATGTAGGGTATACACCCGGTTATTATGGTTCTTACGTGTATGGCCCTACGGTAATTTACGGTACAGGTTACTATTACAATCCGTGGTATGGTGGGCATTATTACCATCGTCACTACACCTACGGATTTTCAATACGCTACAATCCGTGGTACGGATGGAGCGTAGGCTTTGGTTTTGGCTCGCCCTACGGTTGGTACGGCCATGCTTATTGGGGCCATGGCTATCATCATTGGGGGCCTCCTTATTATCGCCCACCCTACTATTACGGTAACCGCTATCGTAGGCCAACCCACCCTATCTATAATGGAAGAAGGGGAATCAGCCATTACAACAGGCCGGTAACAAGACCAAATACGCGACCTGGAGTTGGTACAAACCGTCCAGCGACAAGACCCACAACAAGACCCACAACCAGACCCACAACAAGACCTGCAAACAGGCCCGCTACACAACCGTCAACACGACCAAGTACGCAACCGTCAACAAGACCTGCAAATAGGCCCAGCACCCGACCAAGCACACAGCCTAGCACAAGGCCTTCAAACAGGCCCAACACCAGACCTACAACTAGGCCCAGTACGCCTACGAGTAGGCCAACCGCTCGCCCGGCTAATAGACCTACAGCACGCCCGGCAGGAAGATCTGGCGGTGGTAGGAGAAGAAATTAAGCAATGGGTAGAAAGTAGTACAGTAAAAAATTAATTCAAACGTTTAAAACAAGTATTTATGAAGTCAAAACTTAAAGGAGTACTATTGGTCGCGTTACTATTCGCATATTTCAATGGTCAATCACAAACCGTGGAAATCATTCCCAGTTATGGCTACCAGTTCGGGAGCAAATTGAATTATGGTAGCAATTACCTTAAAGCAAAGGATAGCGACCAATATGGGATTTCAGTAGGATATGGGATGGATGAAAACCTAATAATTGGGCTTTCCTATACGCGTATGAGTACCGAATTGAGGATAAGGGATCGCATCGTTAGCCCAACAGAAGACCGACTATCAGATTTGAATTTCGATTGGTTTATGGTAGGGGCGACACGATACTTTCAGCCCGGAAATGTACGGCCTTTTGCAGGTGGCGGTCTGGGATTAGTGGCTATTAGCCCAAAAAATGTAAATACTACCATAGCTACCAGAGGCTTGGATTCAACCACACGTTTAGCATTTAACTTTAAAGGGGGTGTCAACATCATGTTCAGCGATCGTGTAGGGCTCAACCTACAGGGCAATTTATTCCTCCCTGTACAATGGGGCGGTGTATATATTGCAGGGGGATCCGGTGGTGTATCGAGCGGGGTAAGTGCAGGTGTGACCACGATTATGGGTAGTTTAAGCGGTGGCCTTGTTTTTATGCTCGGAGATTAGAAAATTTAGGTAGCCTACATCAATTATTTCAGTATATACAATAACGTAGAAAAAAGAATTCGCTTGGGAAAGCAGTTCATTTGGATATAGCAATGAACGTGCTGTTATTACATCTAGTGGGTGCATAGTACAAAGTAGCCAATCTATTGCCTATTGAAACCCAGCTAGTTGGTGAAATGCGCAATCAACCGCTAGTATCTAACAGCTGTTCACTTGAAGCATTTAAACGAAATCATATAACTACAATTTTAAAAGCATTTTATGGGGAAATAATCGGCAACCGTGGTGCGTCTGAAATTTTAAGTTTACCCACTAGTACTTTAGGTGGCAATGCTAAAGTAGCTGTGAAATAAAATAGTATTTATAGCAAAATATAGTGCTGAAATATCGTGATTAGGGGTATATCGTTTATTTGACTTTTGTTCTGTATATTTATAAATCATTCATTCACAAAATTAAAGGATTGCCTTAAGTTTTTTTTAACAAATGGTGTAGTACTTGACTATTGTGAAGTAGCCAAGTAACTATGCATTTTACAACATGAGCTTTATTAATGAGAAACCTTTACATACTCTTATTTTTAATCACAATTCATTTATTGGCAGGTTCTTTTAAACTTGATGCGCAAGAACTCGAACCACGGGCCTTGACTAACTTGCCAAAAGGATTGAATTTTGCAGCAGTAGGCTATGCATATGCGTCTGGTAATACACTTTTGGACCCTGCATTACCCCTTGAAGATTTTAATGGTAACATTAATTCCATTGTTATGGGGTATGTAAAAAGTGTCAACTTTTTTGGAGCGTCAGGGAAAATTGATATTGTTTTACCTTTTGCTGGGGGTGATTTTACGGGTAGCTATCTAGGAGAGGGTTTTACAGATTCCTATACGGGTTTTGGTGATTTACGTGTAAGAGCCACCATAAATTTAACGGGTGCACCCTCACTCGAACCCAGTGAATTTAAAAATTATATACAGAAGACTGTTTCGGGATTTGGAGTGCAAGTTTTAATACCAACAGGTAATTACAAGAAGGAGCAATTACCCAATCTGGGTTCCAACCGCTGGAGTGTTCGGGTTAAATATGGCTTATCTAAAAGCTTTAATCAGTGGGTAGTGGAAGGCTATGTGGGCGCCTGGTTTTTTAGTGCGAATAACAACTTCTTGGGGGACAATAAGCTTGAACAAAAAGCGCTATGGATTCTTAAGGGAAATATTATTAGAAATCTTGGGGTTAAAGGTATGTGGCTGGCGTTTTCAACGGGTTATGGTTATGGAGCCCAGTCTGATATCAACAATGTTCGACGGGATGCCACCATATCACAATTGAGATTAGGTCTTACCTATGCCTTGCCTTTGAACCAGAAAAATACTTTGAAGTTTACCATTGCATCGGGAATAAGATTTCAGGAAGGAAGTGACTTTGATGTCTTTGGCGTAACATTTAGCCATCGCTGGTTAAACAAAAAAAGATTAAAAACATTAAAAAAATAGTGCTGATGAGTAATGCTTCCCTATCTCAAAAAGATCAAATTACAGGGTAGCATTCGTCTAAATATGCAACTTTTTTTAGCCCTGGAAACAGTGGATGGTTTTTACCTTTTTATAAGCAATTTTATCTTGTGAATTCAAAATATCAAGGACGTAGATATCGTATCTTTACTAAGAATCTTGTTAATGTAAGTTTATTCTTTTTGATTTGAAACCTATTATAAAAAAAATATTAAAACGCCTTTCTATAGGAATTTTACTTCTAGGTCTTTTGGGAGTTATTCTTGGGTTCGTTTTCTATGATGACGTTGAAGATTGGATTAGCACAGAAGTTCAAAACTACTTGGTTAAAATGGAGTATGGGGATTTAGAAATTGGAGAAATGGACCTCTCCTTATTTCAAAACTTTCCTAATATAACTTTGAAAATAAATGAGACACGTTTCTATGAGAAAAAAGATGCACTAAGATCTTCGGAAGACCCACCCATATTATCAGCGGAATATCTTAATCTAACCTTTGACTCATGGGAATACATTAGAAATAAAAATTTAATCGTTACTACTTTAAGTTTTGAAAATGGGGATTTAGACATAATAACTTACGAGGATAACAAGACAAATCTGGAAAGAGCATTTAACCCACCGAAGCGTCGAAGTGAACAACCCAAGCCGAAAGATACGACGCAAGGAAAACAACCTAAACCAAAACCGAATACATCAAATAAAGACCTAAAGAAACCAGACGCCAGTCAACCACTTCTTTCTGTCCAACTGAAAAATATTCAACTGAAAAATATCACTTTAAAGTATAATAACCCAAGTGAAAACTATGCTGCCCAGATTGAATTAAATGAATTCCAAGGGAAACTAATATTGAATAACCAAGGTCTATCCTGTGATATGGAAACAACTTTTGAAATAGTGAAAAGCGCACAATTTCCAACGATTGCACAGCAAGGCCCGGCGTCACTTTCACTTGATTTTGATTTTATTGATGCATCTCAGCAAGTCGACATACATGAAGGGAATTTGAGTTTTAAAAATCTTAATGTAGCCGTTTCTGGCTCTTATGATCATAAAAATGGCAACTATATAGATATGACATTCGATGCTTCTTCCAATAATCTCTCTTTTCTTTCAAAATTATTACAAGAAGATATTTTGCACAAGAACAGTTCATCAGTAAAAAAGGCGAAAATTATTCTAAACGGTAAAATTAAGGGTAAAATGGAAGATCAGATGCCCAAAGTAACTATGAATTTTGGTGTTAATGATTTGAGCATCGTACTTCCAGCGGATAAAGGCAAATTCAATAATATCGGTTTCCAAGGTGAATTGCATACCGGGGAAGCGAGCGATTTTTCAGGTGCCAAACTCTCCATACGAAATTTGCAGGGTGAAACCCCTGGTGGTTCTATTTCCGGGAATGTCACTATACGTAATTTCAAGAATCCATATGTAAAAAGCAACTTGGCCCTGTCTTTGGTTTTGGACGGTTTTGACGACGTTTTTCGTTTATCAAATATTGACTCATTACAAGGGAAGATCAATTTTGTTTCAGAAATGGATGGTTTACTGAATCTAGAAAACCAGCATGAGATGGACAGCATAGGCAGTTGGTCACTGAAAATGGAAGAGATTGCCTTTAGATATCTTCCATCCAATAAATATATAAGCAAGCTAAACGGTACTATCACCGAATCCCAAAACCAAGTAGAAATCAGCGACCTCGGCATGTATTATGACAGTAGTAATATCAATATCAACGGACAGATTAAAAACCTGTATCATTTTATCTTTAATAAAGAGCAGGATCTATTGGCTGATTTTAATTTGACTTCCAATCAAATTTTTACGGACCACCTTATCACCAACCCTGAAGGCGAGGCTGCCATAAATGACCGAATGAGTAATTTAAGTCTAAACGCGCAAATTACCATGAGCGACAATGACATCTTTGATTCATACTTTCCGAAGATCAATGCGGTACTAACAAATCTGTCATTTGATCTAGATAAGCTTCCTGGAATTTCCAGACTTGATGGTGGTTTCGATTTTTATGAATCGGAAAATGGGTTCATTATAGAACTCCACGAGCTTCATGGAATATTACCGTCTGGAGAAGGCATAGTATCCGGGAGTGTCCTGATACCAAAAGATTTTAAAACCTTGGACATTAAGACGGACCTCGATATAAAAAATATCCCTCAAGAATATGTGTTCGACCTGATCAATGAAATGAAGGATAATGAGTTGCTTGGAGCCAAAAGCATGAGCAGGGACGAAATGACCATAATAAATGGAAAATTAGGTGTATCGGGAGTCATGGAACTGGTTCCTTTCGCTTTGCAAAAAGCCAGAATTTCCAATGCAAACATCACCATGACACAGCCAGATTCCTCCTTGTATGAAGTTAAAAATTTCAACCTGAATTTGGATGGCCTTTACTTCGCTCATCAACCAGGTTCCTATAAAATTGCAGGCATAGAAAATGCGAAAGTAGAACTTCACATAGATGCTATAAATACTACCAGCTTTAAGGGTATCCCCATTGATATTGGCTTAGCCGCAGAGAATGACCAATTCAATATCAGTTTTTCTACCCTGAGAGATACTTTAATGCTTGACGAAGGTTCCTTGACCTTGGACCTATCCAAATCACCTTTTCAATTGGATTTAAATTACAGCCTTAAAAATATTGATATCGCATCGGTTGTTAAGGATTATAATTCGGATAAACTTATGGAGGGAATCATAAATGCGGCCATTAAATTAAAAGGAACCGGTGAAAATCTAGACGAGCTTAGTAGAAGTTTTGAGGGCAATGTGAATATCAGTGGGGATTCCCTGATGCTCTATGGAGTTGATCTGGACAATCTCTTACGAAAATATAAGCGCAGCCAGAAATTTAATCTGGCGGATGTGAGCGCTTTTGTAATGGCAGGTCCCATTGGGGCGGCTGTAACTAAAGGAGCGGATTTTTCCAGTCTAATTGCTGCAGACTTTAAACCGGAGCATTCTACTTATGTTTCAAAGGCCGTTGCCAATTGGAAGATTGATCAGGGGATACTCACTACAGAAGATGTAGCCTTTAGTACAAAAGTGAATAGGCTTGCATTCCAAGGTAGCTTAGACTTTGTGCAAGACAGTATTCCCGGTTTTACAGTGTATGTGGTGGATAAAAAAGGTTGCAGCCTCATGCAACAAAATATTTACGGAAAGTTCGATGCTATTCAGATGGGGAAACTAAAAATCGCTAAAACGCTCCTGGGATCCGTTATAAATTTAGTGAATTCGGTGGTAGGCGGTAAATGTGAGGCGGTATATACCGGAAGCATTGAACATCCTATTTCTTCTAAATGATGATAAACTGTATCTTGCACCTTAAAATAATAGTCAATTAAATATAAAGAAGCGCTTTGTTTAAAATATACACTTTACTGCTACTAATTGCTCCTTTCTATTTGTGCGTTGCTCAAGATTCAAAGGAAATAGATTCAACCAGAATCGTATCGTATGCCGATAAGTTTGTGGTTAAACTAAATTTAGATACCCAGGTCAATAGTTACAGTTTAAAGAATTTACAGGACGGTACCAATCTGCGAATTACTCCTAATATTGGCTATAATCTTTTTCTTTCGCTAGACTATCAATTTTTTGGGTTCAGTGTCGGGTTTTCACCTTCCTTTCTTACGCCGGATAGCAACGATGATCTGAAAGGGGAGTCTTCTTTTAGCGACTTCCGATTTCGGGCAGCTTTAGGGCATTGGGTACAAGGTTTCCAGGTGAGCTCCATTGAGGGATATTACGTAGAAAATACAGAAGATTTCCTCCCCGACTGGATCGAAGGTGTGGATCCCTATATTCAATTGTCGGATTTTAAAAGCCAAGTATGGGGTATGTCTACCTCTTATGTCTTCAATCAAAATTTCTCATTTAGGAATATCCTCTACAACACCGAATGGCAAAAAAAGAGTGCTGGTAGCTTCATCCCCACACTGTATTATAGTTATGACCGTTTATCATATACCTTCGAGGATATTAAAAGTAAAGAGGATATTCTCCCCATCCGGCTAGGGCTAGGATACTATTATACGCTAGTCCTTAAAGAGCACTGGTTTATTAGCGGCAATCTTTCTCCCTCATTGGGTGTACGATTTTCAAAAACTCAAGAGACTTTGAATGAACTTAGATCGGAGCTGTCGAATACGGTATTCACCCGTACCCTGGAAGGAGGCGCTAATTTGGGCTATGCCTCAAAAAAAATTGTATTTGGGCTGGGGTTTACGTTCGATGTTAATGGTTACAATGAGGATAAGTTCAATGCCGTACAGACCAATAATATTTATGGTAAAATTTACTTCGGTTACCGCTTAAACACACCAGGTTTTATTGATAGGACCTATAACAAATTCGCTAAAAAAATAGGTCTTGAGTAGGCGGATATTTTATAATGGAAAGAGTTATATTTGCCTGATCGGCCTGTGACTTGTGGTTATTCTAAAAGATAATTCCGTCCTAGAATATCAAAAAGAAGCGAAGTACTATGTTTTTAAGTAGCATCAATTAAATAAGAGAGATTATTGAATCAAATCCTATCAAAATAGATTACTATGAAATACACCAGAATCATTTTCTTTATTTGCCTTCTAAGTATAATTCCGGCTCTTGCCCAGGAGGAAACTGAAGAAAGGGAGGAAGAAAAACGCCACTCGCTTGCTTTTGTGTTTGGTTATACCCATATCCCAGAAGCAACAAAAGATGGCAAGACAGAGGAAGCTGTATTTGTACCTACTATTGGGCTGGATTATTTATACGAATTCACTGAAAAGTGGTTTGTAGGTGGCGTATTCGATATAGAACTAGGGAAATACGAAGTTGATTATGAAGATGACGAAATTACGAGGGAAATCGCTTTAGTTCTTGCGGGCTTGGTCGGGCACGAAGTCTTACCAGGTTGGGCCGTTCTGGCCGGTCCGGGTGTAGAACTTGAAAAGAATAAAAACCTTTTTATCATAAGATTCAGTACAGAATATACTTTTGAACTGGGAAATGATTGGGGGCTGTATCCCAATTTTACCTATGATTTTAAAAAGGAGTACGGTTCCTATGAGCTTGGCGTAGGGTTAAAAAAGAGATTTTAATTCCAGGATATCCAACGGTCCTCTTTTGTTCTGACTACACGTTTTATACTTAAAAGTTTCGCGTAATTTGGTTAGCGCTAGCTGTCCATTTCAGAGTCCACAGTGCTGTAGCATGGGTGAAATTTAATTTTTTGGGCATATTCCTTTATATTTACGGTCATTAACCAAAAGTTGAATGTCCGAATTAATATATGTATTTTTTGCAGGAATCGCACTCACTACTGGTCTGAGCTATGTTAGTTTCAGTCTTTTCAAAAATGGCAGCCGTGAGGAACTTCTTTTCGGACTTTTTGCAAGCTGCGCTGGAATTTATTACATCCTGTCTTCCATAAATTCCGTACCGGGCGGAATAACCGCTCTTTTTGCAACAACCATGTTCGTACTCTTTCCCTGGTACCTTGCCTATGAATCACGTTTTATTAAAAAAAGATTCCTCTGGCTGATTACTGCCCTTGCAACAGTATATTTCCTATCGATCTTATTTTTCGACTTTATTAACATTCCTAATTTACCGTATTTCTTTAGCTATGGTGTTTATCTGCTAACAGGCATCTATTGCATCGGGTGTTTGCGATCCATTATCAAAAGTAAGGAAGTACCGCTTTGGCCTTTTGTCTTTGTTACGGGGTATTACGTCCTTTTTACAGTAGAAGAAATAGTGGAGAACAGTTTTTCGATTGAATTCCCTTGGCGAAAACTGATTGATTTTAACTACCTCGATTTGTTTCCTATTATTATCATCGCCTTTAAATTCACTTTAATGATCTATGATCACTTGATGCAACCCACCCTGCAAAAGGATGTGAATTTTTATAAACATAATATCAATACCATTCTCAATCAAACTACGAAATTTGTTCTCTCGTTAGATTTAAATGGATCTATCCTATTTGTAAACCCCTATTTTCAGCAATTCTTTGAAACTGATACTCCCTTATTGGGTTTGAATTTCGATCAACTCATCACAAAAGAAACAATAAACGTTTTTCAAGACAAAATTTTTAAAGGTGAAGATTCCAGTGGAGATGTTGTATGCAAGATCAAAACAATCAAAGGAATCCGAACCATAGCCTGGTCCTATGTGAAATTAAATAGTAATCCTTCCGTTCAAAACGAGCAGTATATAACGCTTTTCGGAACGGATATCAGTCCGCAAATAGAGATTGAGGAACAACTGAGAAAGGCCTATGACCAGTTGGAGGTTCTCAAAAATAAATTACAGTCGGAAAACATTCAACTGCGAAATGATAAGTCGGCAAATAACAACTACAGAGATTTAATAGGAATAAGTCCGAATTTCAATTATGTCCTGAATCGGGTAGAGGATGTCGCAAATCTGGATGTCCCGGTCTTAATTGAAGGTGAAACGGGGGTAGGTAAGGAATTGATTGCCAACGCAATTCATAAAAAGAGTCAGAGAAGAGGCCAGCCCTTTGTAAAAGTTAATTGTGCTGCCATTCCTTTAGAATTGATAGAAAGTGAATTATTTGGATTTGAAAAGGGAGCTTTCACAGGTGCCGACCGCCTGAAAAAGGGAATGTTTGAACTTGCACATAAGGGCACCATTTTCCTAGATGAAATTGGAGAGTTGCCACTTTCCGTACAGCCTAAATTATTACGAGCTTTGCAGGAAGGAGAAATCCAGCGCCTCGGGGCAGAAAAAGTAATTAAAGTAGATGCGCGTATTCTGGCAGCGACAAACAGAAATTTGCAGGATGAAGTAGAGCAAGGCAGGTTCCGTTCCGACTTGTATTACCGCATCAATGTTTTCCCTTTAACAGTTCCCCCGCTACGAAAAAGGAAAGAGGATATACCACTTTTGGTGGATGCTTTTTGCAACCAATTTGCCCAGAAGTACTCAAAGGAAATCAAGCATATTTCAAAGTCGTTGATGGATGATCTGGTCCATTATTCATGGCCCGGAAATATCAGACAACTTCGAAATGTGATTGAACGTGCCGTGATAACCTCCAGTGAATCCGTATTAAAACTAGCTAATGTATTACCATCGGAAGTCAACTTATTAGGGGATGCCGAACTTCATAGGGAAATCACTGAAATTGGTACCTTAGAAATGTTCGAAAGAAACTATATAACCCATGTACTTGAACATTGTAATGGGAAAATATCAGGTAAAGACGGTGCTGCACAAATATTGGATCTACCACCCAGCACACTCCGTTCAAAAATGAAAAAACTGGGAATTAGCGCATCCTAGAATATATTCCTCTCTCCATATATAGCCACGATATTTCGCGAACCACGAAATATGACGAATACTGACGCTGTTGCAAAATCCTTAAAATTCATAAATTAAAATTGTAACGTGCTTATATTAAGGCATTTAAAATATATTTTATTATTCTTTTAACTACTGGCACGATGCTTGGCTAGTCAGATAATCGAACAGCCTTCAAAACCCATACGATGTATTTGTTTGTAATGAGATTCCAAATTCCAAATACCAAATTGCACGAATTTAATATGGCATTAAGGCGATTAGTGAAATGGCCTGTATATGTGCTTCATGGCGATACAGAAAATACAGACTATAAAGTATTCGAACTGGTTCGAACTTTGGAAAATGAAGCCCTAATGAGAAAAGAACTTAAGAGCGCTGAGTACGAAAATCTAATGGGAGCTGTCAAGGTTTTGGGGAAAATGAAAGAATCACACCTTTATGATACTATTGAAAATACTAATCTCTTACAGGAGAAGCCGTAATAAACACTTTTTTATTTATATTTACACCTTAAAATATTTTAATCTTTTTTAAAATTTATGACTATGAAAACACGATTTACACTTACAGTAATAACACTCCTCCTTGCGGTCGGTGTCTTTGCTCAAAACAAGAAGAAACCCAATATCCTGGTGATATGGGGTGATGATATTGGACAGTTCAATATCAGCGCCTATAATATGGGAATGATGGGGTATAAAACACCAAATATTGATCGCATTGCCAAAGAAGGAGCAGTTTTTACTGATTGGTACGGTCAACAAAGTTGTACTGCAGGACGCGCTGCCTTTATAACAGGACAATCTCCTATTCGTACAGGACTAACTAAGGTTGGTCTTCCTGGTGCTCCAGAGGGTATGAAGATAGAAGATCCAACGATTGCAGTCCTTCTAAAAGAGCGTGGCTATGTTACTGGGCAATTCGGAAAGAATCACTTAGGAGATCTCGATGAGATGCTGCCGTCTAACCAT
>RCNB010001781.1_pt1 | contig 13432 bp, 11 predicted proteins | sample 2041321 | NCBI WGS metagenome assembly RCNB01 (sample SAMN09708232, study PRJNA481090) | Marine sediment metagenome, whole genome shotgun sequencing project. | reverse complement strand
TACACCGCCAGTATGGCCAAGAAGGTAATGAAAATGATGAGAAGCGACCAATACGGCGGCAAGGGTAAACTGCGATCCTGCCCCATGACATTCAAGCGTAATGACGGTCGGGAGCTGGAAGGTAACCTTTCCGCCAGTATCATCTATGACGATAAGGGAAACGAGATAGCATCCGTTGGCTTTTTTGTGGATCTCGGTGAAATACTGGAAATGAACAGGAAACTGAGACAGACCCAAGAACAGTTGCTGCAGTCTGAAAAGCTTGCAGCCATGGGACGCCTGACATCACAGATTGCGCACGAACTGAACAATCCGCTTTACGGAATAATGAACACACTGGAGCTGATGAAGACCGAAATATCGCCCAATAATAAGCGAAGAAAACTACTGGACATGTCGCTTTCCGAGACGGAACGGCTGGCCGACATGCTTCGAAAGATGCTCTCTTTTTCAAAACCAGACCAGGAGCAGCAATCCCCGGTAAATCTGAATACAATCATAGACGAGATTCTTCTTCTTCATAAGAAGCAGCTTTGGGAAAACACAATAAAGATAAAAGCCACATTCGATGAAGCGTTGGATCTGGTATACGCTTCAAAAAACCAGCTTCGCCAGGTTTTCCTAAATATGATCTCAAATGCTAAAGATGCAATGCCAAATGGCGGTACCCTGACGGTTACAACCGCCGGAGATACTGATCATGTCAGGGTACTCATCTCCGATACCGGATGCGGCATAAAGGAAAAGCATCTTGATATGATTTTTGAAACATTTTTTACAACAAAAACCGATAGTATAAAAGGGGTGGGTCTGGGCCTTTCCGTATGCTACGGGTTCATCAAGGATCATGGTGGAGACATACTTGTGGAAAGTAAACCGGGCGAAGGCACCACCTTTACCATTATCCTGCCGGTTTACAAGGGGACTTCAGACTGAGAAATAACAATATTTTGTTACATGATTATTTTTTCCAATGCAGTTATTTTTTTCAAAAACCACTAACAATAATAATGGAGAAAATCATGGATAATTTAAGGGCGTTGAAATTAATTGGCTTGATGGGCGGTCTTAGCGATGAGATGTTAAAAAAAATCGAAGGCATTACGAATGTTGCTAAGTTCAAAGCCGGGGAATATGTTTTTAAGGAAGGAGACAGGGCTGATTACTTTTATGCTGTTATTGAAGGTAAGGTGGGGTTGGAGATCGAAAAAAACAGTAGCACGCGTATACGAATAAATGATGTTAATCCTAATTTTACCTTTGGTTTTTCTTCAATGGTTGATACTGAGCAGAAATTGTATATTACCAATTCCAAAGCTTTGGAAGATACATCTGTTTTTAAATGGAAAGCATCTGATCTGGAAAGACTGTTTCATGAAGATTATGAAATGGGTTTTTATTTCATGAAAAGACTCGCCAAAACTTTAAAAACAAGAATCCAGACCAGAGATGCACAACTGGCTCAATATATATAAAGTGTATTTAAAACTCAAAGATCGTTATTTATTCTTGGCAAAGGATGAGCTTTTCTCTCCGTATGCCTTTTTGGAAACATTTCCCCGGTGGCGCTCCCATCCATTTTTCAATAATAAGTGATTTAAGGAATATTGTCAACTTCGATCCATTCCCAAGATCCGGCATTGGATTTGAGCGTTTTGACACCATTCTTTTTCCAACGCTCGATAATGCCTACCGATAACATAAAGAGGGTCCATCAAAGTAAGGGTATTTGGAGCGCCTATTGTCTCCCAGTCAAGTTTGTTATACGAGATAAATTTGGATGCCCATCCGAGGGAGATGTGTAAATGGGAAAGGGTTTTGACTTTTAAGTTGCGTAAGTCAGCTAACGTTGCAATGATATCACCTTCTTTTACGACCCTGCCGACGTGAAGACCTTTGTGTGGGTTTAAATGGCCATAAATAGTACAAAACCTGTTGGTATCGCTATCCGCGAGATCATGTTCTATAATCACCGACTTGCCAAGGAAATCATTGACAATTCCAACAACTACTCCATCATAAATTACCGGGATCTTCGTTTTTTCATCAAGGCGGCGCATCCTGCCTCGCCGATCCTTGTATAGACATAAATCTAATCCCTCGTGAGGCTTATCCCGCTTCCCCTGATCGCCCCACCATTTGTCCGGCGCATTAAACAACATGCCTGGATAAAAGATCCACTCTTCAAAACCGTGGTCATCCAAGATATTCTGCTGGATAAAGTATTCAGTGAATCGTGTTTTACTTAAAGACGAAGTCCCTGAAAAGTTCAAGTTGCTAAGCTCTCCTCCTTTGTCCATGTTACCCGATCGAGGCAGTTTCACAACGTCGTGGTTTTCGGTGGTTTTAGGGGACATCCTATATTCCAGCGTATTTCATTTCCTTTATCTACTGTGATTTTGGGCAATATGTTTTTTTCGTTCATCGGTAAATGACCACCAAGGAAGAGGGGCTCCGCCTTCCATAAAATGGATAACCGACATAAATACATCAATAACACAGGGATCATGCCTTTTCTCTGATCTTGTGCAAAGCTCCTCGTATAGTTCAAATGGATCTTTTCCAATCAGCTTCCCTGGATGATCAATGCAAATCAGTTGGAGGTCATCCGCCATCGCTTTTCCAACATTAGGAAGCTCATCAAGTCGTGTTATTGTTTCTCTGTCCGGATTCTTCATCTGTTTGTTTTTTTATCGGTACAATGCTTTTTAATATCTTAAAGACTTCTGCTCGAACTTTTGGGGTACTGTATATGTATTGCAGCCCAATTAATAACTTTGGTATCTCATCACGTGATTTGATATCAAATTTGATTTGGGAGATATCTTTTTCCAAAATTCCATTTGCAATTCGATTAATTTTCGCATAATTTATTCCAACGAAGATTTTTCAGATTTAACTCGTTTTTCCTTTTCTACTATACGGGTAGAAAATCGGCATTTAACGTGTATTCAATAAGTTATTTACCTTTAACGAATTGTTAATGCAAGTAAATTATGCATTTTCGGGAAAATCTTCGTTTTATTCCTATGCGATATTACATCGTAAATTCAACCAGTTTTCAATTGTCGTTCAGACACTAACTAAACTCGTAAAATAGTGTCCCCTAAGCCCTATTTACTACTGCATTAGATGAAAAGGAGTAATATAGATGAATGAGCACAAAGTCTTATTTCTTCCTCACAACAAGGAAATAACTGTTCAGGATGGAGAGCGCCTGATACGCGCAGCCATGGAGGCCGGTGTCCATATAAATGCCTCCTGCGGTGGAGAGGGGATATGCGGGAAATGCCGTGTTATTATAGAAGAAGGAAATATTGAAGGGGGAATTACAGAGAAGCTGAGTGAGGCGGATATAGAAAAAGGGTATCGGCTGGCCTGTCAATCAATGATTCGAGGAGATGTGACGGTTCGCGTTCCTGTCGAGTCAGAAGTGGATGCAAGAGTGCTGAACATGCAGAGCACTGCAAGACGGACGGCCCATATAAAGCAGCCGGATTTTGAAGCATTGAAGAAAGAGGGGCTTTTTGTACCGCCTGTGGAGAAGAAATATCTTGAGCTTCCGGAACCGTCGATACAGGATAACCTTCCGGACACCACCCGGCTTATCGGGTTTTTGAAACTGAACCATGATGAGCACCGCCTTGCAGTTAGCCTGCCGGTTATTAGGAAACTGCCGGATGTTCTTAGGAAAGATGATTTTAAGGTAACTGCAACTTTATCTAGACCCGTCCAGAAAGGTAGAAAATCATACATTATTCATATAGAACCGGGAAATACAACCAACCGGAGTTTTGCAATTGCGGTGGATATCGGAACAACCACAGTTTATGGTGAATTAATCGATCTTCACAATGGAAACGTCATTGCTCAGGCCGGTGATTTTAACGGGCAGATCAGCTACGGAGAAGATGTGATTACCCGGATTATGTACGCGGAAAAACCAGGCGGTCTGGAAAAGCTCCACGAAGTCATCACTAAATCAATTAATAAAATCATTGGTAAAATTATTAAGCAGGCCAAAATTGAGCGTGACGAGGTTTCTACCATTACGCTGGCGGGGAATACAACTATGAGCCAGCTCTTTTTAAAAGTAAATCCCAGGTACATCCGACGTGCCCCATATGTGCCGGCTGCAACACTTTATCCACCGATAAACGCAGCAAGTTTGGGGCTTGATCTTGGGGATCACGTTGAAGCCCTCGTCTACCCGCAAATTTCAAGTTATGTGGGTGGTGATATTGTTGCCGGTGTGATGGGTTCAGGTATCTACCGAAGTGAAGAATTAACACTTTTTATGGATATCGGCACCAATGCCGAAATCGTGATTGGCAACAAAGAGTGGCTTGCCTGCGCCGCCTGTTCTGCGGGACCGGCATTTGAAGGTGGAGGTATACAATTCGGAATGCGTGCTGCAAAAGGGGCGATTGAAGATTTTTCCGTAAACCCCATAACCCTTGAGCCGATGAATATCACCATAGGTAATATCAGGCCAATCGGTATATGCGGTTCCGGGCTGATCATCATGGTGGCAACCATGTTTGAAATGGGTATCATTGACAATCAGGGGAAATTCAACCGGGACCTGAAAACACAGCGCATCCGTGAAACCGATGGCGTATGGGAATATGTGATTGCCTGGGAAAAGGATACACAGATCGACAGAGATATTGTTCTGACGGAAATTGACATTGAAAATCTCATTCGGGCCAAAGGGGCCATATACAGCGGAGCCCAGACCCTTCTGGATGAAGTGGGGCTAGATATAAAAATGATTGAACACATTATCCTGGCAGGGGGATTTGGAAGCTATGTGGATCTGGAAAAAGCGATGACCATCGGTCTGCTGCCTGAAATCGATCTGGATAGGGTTACGTTTATTGGAAACAGTTCTCTGATGGGTGCAAGAATGAGCGCCCTGTCAAACCACATTCGTATGGATGTGGTAGAAGTGACCAAAAAGATGACCAATTTTGAGTTGTCGGAAACGGCTTCCTATATGGATCATTATGTTGCTGCTTTATTCTTGCCCCATACCGACATGAATACATTTCCAAAACTCAAATCGCGTTTGGAACATAGACGCTTAATGGAAAAATCGACATAGTTTTTCTTTATGCATCGTCAGGCACACGGCCAAAGCTTAAAAGTTTTTTAATACAGCCCATGACATAATCGAAAATTCTTACCGGTGCAGAGACGCCTCCTTTATTCCCTTCAATGCTATAAAAAATTCCTCATAGGGAAAGGCTGTGAAAAAGACCAATATGTCCTTTCCAACTATCCGGCTGGTCTCGCCACCATACGATAATATTATCCGGCTCGGGCTGATTATTTTCACATATTTCATAAAGTCAGCTTTTCAGGCCTGTCCAAACGCTTATTTCTTTCTCAGCTTGTTTGAACGGGGTCTCACTGTATATGTTTTGATCTAATCAGCCACCCTTTCGACATTCACGGCACAAACCTTAAATTCCGGAATCTTGGCAATGGGATCATTGGCCGGGTTTGTCAGGATATTGGCACAGCTTTCCACAAAATGAAATGGCATAAAGACCAGACCCTCTTTAACCCGATCTGTAACCATTGTTTTGGCTGAAATCTGGCCACGCCGGGAAGTTATTTTAACTTCATCATCTTGACATACGCCCATCTGCTCGGCATCTGTGGGGCTTAGTTCCAGGTATGCTTCTGAAATTTCCCTGTCCAGAGACGGGCAGTTTTGGGTCATGGTTCTGGTGTGAAAGTGAGCAAATACACGGCCTGTGGTAAGCCAGAAGGGGAACTCTTCATCAACACTTTCGTCAGGCGGTATGAATTCTATGGCGTGGAAAAGACCCTTTCCACGGGTAAAACCGCCTTTATGGAGAAATTTGGTGCCGGGATGATCAATACTGGGACATGGCCACTGGAGACCCTCGCCTTCTAAACGATCATATGTAATTCCGCCATAGGAGGGTGTAAGACTTGCGATTTCCTTCATCACATCTTTTGGTGAATCAAACTTCATTTCAAATCCAAACCGGTTGGAAATATCCTGAATGATCTGCCAGTCAACACGTGCATCTCCCACAGGCTCAATAGCTTCTCTGACACGCATTACCCGCCGCTCCGTATTTGCAAAGGTGCCGTCTTTTTCGGCAAAGGATGATCCGGGAAGTACAACATGTGCGAGCTTGGCAGTAGGAGTTAGAAAGATATCCTGAACTACGAGCAGCTCTGCCGCTTTCAGTGCCTTTTCAACATGGTTGATATCCGGATCACTTACCATTGGATTTTCGCCAAGTACATAGAGAGCTTTAACAGTACCCTCGGCAAGACCGGAAAGCATTGCAGGAATGGTAAGTCCCACTTCCCTGGGAAGTTCTACCCCCCAGGCTTTGGAAAATTTTTGATTTGATGGAATATCATTTACAGGCTGATATCCGGGAAATACATTTGGTAGCCCTCCCATATCACAGGCGCCCTGCACATTGTTCTGACCTCGAAGGGGATTTACACCTGTTGATTCTTTGCCGATGTTCCCTGTAAGCATTGCAAGATTGGCAAGGGATTTAACATTGTCAACGCCTGTGGTATGCTGGGTAATTCCCATGCAGTAAACAATAGATCCTGCTTTGGCCTTGCCGTAATATTCGGCCATCTTTATGATATCATCGGCCGGAATACCGGTAATCTCAGAGACCTTTTCCGGAGGGTATCCTTCAACTACTTTTTTAAACTCGTCAAAACTTTCGGTCCTTTCATCAATAAAGGCCTGGTCATGCCATCCCTTATCCATGATAACATTCATCATTCCATTCAGAAGCGCAACATCTGTACCAAGGTTCTGCCGTACGTGTATATCCGAAAGCATTGCCATCTGGATTTTTCGGGGATCCGCCACGATAATCTTTGCACCTTTTTGCCTGGCCCGAAAGATGCGGGTTGCAACCAGCGGATGGGACGAAGAAGTATTTGAACCGATTATAAAAATACAGTCGGAATCTTCCAGTTCCGCAACGGAATTGGTCATAGCTCCACTGCCGAATGCGGCGGCAAGACCTGCCACCGTAGAGGAATGTCAGAGGCGTGCGCAGTGATCCACGTTGTTGGTGCCCACTGCGGCTCGAGCAAATTTCTGGAGCAGATAATTTTCTTCGTTGGTAACCTTGGCAGATGTTAAAAAGGCAATACTGTCGGGCCCGCTGGCCTCCTTGATCTCTTTAAGGCTGGAAACCACGTAATCCAGAGCCTCATCCCAGGAGACTTCGACAAGTTCACCATTTTTACGTACAAGGGGTTTTGTAAGTCTTTTTTCGCTCTGGATGAACTCGTGAACATTCCACCCCTTTATACAGAGCTTTCCTTCATTTGTAGGGCTGCTCTTACAGGGAATAGTGTCGATGATTTGACCGTCCAGCACCTCCAGATAAAAATTACATCCGCAGCCACAATGGGTGCAGGTTGTAAGTACGGTCCTGTAATCCATATAAACTCCTCTTTTTTTTATTCTCCAGACGCTTGGTCTAAAATATTCAAAGGTGATTTTTCATCCATATACCCTGTCCGATACTCAAATTCTTTTTCCATGATTTCAGACACTTTCTTATAAAGGGTTCTCAAAGGGATATCCGCAGGACAGGCTTCGTTGCACAGGCCGCAATCTATGCATCGGCCTGCCATATGCATTGCCCGCGTCAGATGAAAAACGGGTATTTCAGGTGGAATATCACCAGTACTGATCAGTTCGTCAGTTTCAAGACTGCATTCTTTGCAGAAACACATGGGACAGATGTCTCTGCATCCGTAGCATTTGATGCACTTTGAAAACTCATCCATCCAATGCGCAAAACGTGCGCTAAGGTCAAGCTCATCTACATTAGCAACCGAAACCGCGGTGGATTCTTTTGCCTTCTCTCCTGCCACAAACTCCTCCGGAAAAGGCTGACTACACTCACAGGCATCCGCAAGTTCCTGGGGGCAGGCAATGCCTACCGGAATAATATTATTCGGATTAAGCTGGTTCCAGATATAAAGGGTTTTAAGTCCCCGTTCATCACAGCCGCGCACCAGCACTCCAAAAGTATCCTCAGGATACTTCCGGGCAATATGAATCAGCAGTTTATTAAGGGGATAACGTGTATCTCCCGGCTTTTTCCAGTCTCCTACAACCAGGTTGTCAAGATCATTTTCATCTAAAAAAAGATTAGGGCCGATATGGCCGTGCTTTTCGCAAAGGCCCAGAAATCCCTTTATCTTTCCTGACTTTAAAAGCTCTTTTACTTTTTCTTTTACCTTTTCAATCATTGTTTTCCTTGGTTTTCCTTGTTTTCCTTTGTTCATCCGGTTGCAACGGACAATATACTACTCTCAACAGGCTCATTTTGCAGCGGCGAAGGCCCCATTGCGCGCAACGCCTTAATGAAATCTTCTATCTCTTCGACAAATTCAGGTGCTTCAGCCGAAGATACCCATCTGGCCCGCAGGCGATCTTCTTCAATACCGCTGAACTTTAATAACGGTCTTAAAAAACGCACACGCTTTTGGGCTGAATAATTACCATACAGGTAATTGCAATCACCCAGACGTCACCCGCCCACAAAGACGCCGTCAACACCCTGTTGAAAAGCGCGAAGAATATGGTGAGGTGACACACTTCCACTGCACATTACCCGTACTATTCGAATATTCGACGGGTACTGCATACGACTAACCCCGGCCAGGTCAGCAGCGGCATACGCTCACCATGTGCAAAGAAAACATATGGCCTTGGGTTCGAAATCACTGTTACTCATATTTTATATCCTTTTTTATGCCGCCCTTATCATAGATAAAAGCTGCTGCGGTTTAAATCCTTTTAACATTGCGCTATGGGAGGGGCATGTAGCGGCACAATTGCCGCATCCCTTGCATAGTATTTCATTTATTTCGCAAATATATTCCTCTTGATTAAAAGAAATGGCCTGATACGGACATACGTCCATGCATCCCATGCATCCCACACATGTTTCAGGGTTTATCTGTGCCACAATTGCGCTTGTTATCAACTTATCTTTAAAAAGAATGCTTGCCACCCTGGAAGAGACACCGATTCCCTGTGACATGGCTTCTGTTGCTGTAGCCGGATAACGTGCGCTGCCGCATACGAAAATACCATCTGCTGCAAAGTCAAGCGGTCTTAGTTTAGCATGGGCTTCGAGAAAAAATCCATCCTTATTCATGGGAACGCGCAACATTTGGGAAACAATTCCTGCATCTTCCCGGGGAACAAGGGGAGTTGACAGAACCACCAGATCACAGGCGATATCCATGTTTTCTCCAAGTAAGGAGTGATTAAAACTGACCTTTCCGTTTTTAACTTCAGGCGGCTGTTCGGCATTATAAACATCGAACTTGATCCCACTGCCTCTTGCCTCCCACAGCATTTTTTCGTTTTCCGTACCATACATCTGCATATCACGATACAGGATATGGATATCTGCATCAGGATTCTGCTCTTTGATCAAAAGCGCATTTTTAACTGCTGTCATGCAGCAGATTCGTGAGCAGTATTCTCTTCCCTGCGTTCGGGCTCCCACACACTGAACCATTACAATTTGCTGTGCGTCAAGTGATTTGCTTGCAAGTTTTTCTTCCAGTTCTATCTGGGTAATGACTTTCTTGCCGTCATAATCGAACATGCCATCAGGTATGAGCGGCAAAGCCCCGGTGGCGACTACAATGCAGCCAACTTGCTCCTGTAAAGACTTTTCTTTTGTTTTAACACGAATATCAAAGTTTCCAATATATCCACCAACTGTTTCAACTTCGGAATCAAGACAGACAGTTATGTTGGATTTTTTCATTACGTTTTCAACCAGGGCCGAAATGCGATCAGCCGCCGATTCGCCATCTGCAAGACGGTTGACCTTGCGAAGAAGTCCGCCAAACTCAGCTTCTTTTTCTACTAGTATTACATCGAGACCCATGGAAGCCAGGGCCTCGGCCGCGGACAGGCCGGCAACCCCGCCACCGATAACAAGCACTTTGCGGATCAGGGAAGTTTCAATCTCCTGCTGAGGTTCCAGTGATGCGCTTTTTGCGACACCCATGCGCACAAGGTCTTTTGCCTTTTCGGTCGCTTTCTCACGCTGGCCCATGTGCACCCACGAGCACTGATCCCGTATGTTCGTCATTTCGAAGAGATAAGGGTTCAGCCCTGCCTGAGCACATGAACTGGAAAAAAGCGGCTGGTGTGTACGTGGTGAGCAGGAAGCAACTAAAACACGGTTTAAATCATTTTCTTTAATCGCTTTTTGAATTTCTCCAATTCCCGCTTCAGAACATGTGTAGAGATTCTCTTTTGCAAACACTACGCCCGGCAGAGTAGAAGCATATTCCGTCACCGCAGGACAGTCCAAATGTCCGGCAATATTTGAACCACAATCGCAGATGAAAACACCGACGCGCAGTTTTTCAGGATCTTTATCTTTTTTAGCTTTTTCACTCATACTGATCGATTCCTTTACGATGCTTTACGCATTTCTTCGCCCACTACTGTCTGTACCGCCCTGGATGCAGCGCTACTGGCCTGAGCAACGGATTCGGGGATATCCATGGGACTGTGAGCACAGCCGCACACAAAAACACCTTCCCGTGTAGTATCAAGAGGATGGGAGGGTGTTGTTTTGAAAAATCCAAACTCATTGACTTCAATGTCAAGGAGTTTAGCCAACTGCTCTGTTCCCTTGCTCGGCTCGCAGGCAGTAGCCAGTATCACCAAATCGAATTCTTCTCTTTTGACTCTTTGCTTTATAGTATCTTCATAGATTACAACCGGATTATGATTTGTGCCTTCCATTATTTCCGCTACCCGGCCACGGCGATAGCTGATGTTGGAATTGTTTCCACCGCGCACCTTGTATTCTTCAAACCCTTTTCCTACCGCTCTAATATCCATTCCAAAAATCGTGGACGTGGTTTCTGGCCCATGCTCGTGGGCGATAATCGCTTCCTTGATGGAGTGCATGCAGCAGTATCCGGAGCAAAACGGATAGAACCTGAAATCACGAGAACCAACGCACTGGATAAAAGCCAGTTTTTTTGCTGATGAAAAGCTTTCGGCCTTTTTCTTCAAAGCTTCGAGCGGCGTGGCGTTGGCCAGATGTGCTGCATACTTGTCGGCCCATTTTTTATAGTCTTCTTCATCCTTATATTCACCGCTTAAAAATGCTTTATAAAATTTTAAAGAAGTCTCATTATGTTTCTTTTCAAATTTGTCCAGCATTTTTTGTGATTTTTTGACTTTCTTCTCAAGCCCTTTAATCTCAGCTTCAATGGCCCGGTCCGATGGGCGATCCAGGTGGCCGCCTGTGGGTCCGCTGGCGCTTAAAAATCTTTCGAATTCAAGAGCTGTGATTACGTTAGGTATGGCGTTATAATTATATTCCGGAATTCGTGAAGGATCAAAAACATCATAACCGACCGCAACAATTATAGCCCCCGCATTGAATTTTATAATTATGTCTTCCTGGTCAAAATTAATAGCTTCCGCCTGGCAGGTTTTCGCACAAATACCGCACTTCTTGCCGTTTAACTGGCGGCAATGGTCGGGGTCGATAGTATGGGTGGAGGGTATTCCCTGTGCAAACCAGCTGTAAATGGCACTGCGGGCACCATGGCCAACGTTAAATACATCGGAAACAACTGTCGGGCATTTCTCAGCGCAGGCCCCACATCCGGTGCATTTGTCTTCTTCGACAAAACGAGCTTTTTTTCTAATCGTTATTTCGAAATCGCCTGGATCACCTTCTACCTTTTCGACTTCTGTATAGGTCAAAAGCTCAATATTGGGATGTCGACCGACATCCAGCATCTTGGGCGAAAGAATTCAGATGGCACAGTCGTTGGTGGGGAAGGTCTTATCCAGTTGCGCCATCTTGCCGCCGATGCTTGGCAGACTTTCCACCAGGTGCACTTTAAATCCCATTTCGGCAAGATCAAGCGATGCCTGGATTCCGGCAATTCCTCCTCCGATAACAAGAATGTCTTTACTCACAATTTATCTCCTTCGAACAAGTTTCCGTCGTCCGTTGTCAATTGGAAAAACCATAAATAAGTTTATAAAATGTGACGGACAACAGACAATTAACAATCTACTATTCAAGCCGCCTGTTTTAAGTGCGCCGGTCCTTTTGACTTAATCTTTTCAGTAAATTCTGTTACAACTTCGGCAAAACGCGTGCCTTCTGCCGAAGAAATCCAATCGAGTTGTATTCTTTCATGGTCAATACCAAGAAGCTTTACAAGTTCTCGAGTCATTTCGAACATCTTTTCAGCTTTTACATTACCGTCCAGGTAATGACAGTCACCGATGTGTCAGCCGGCCACCAGCACGCCGTCTGCTCCCTTTTGAAGGGCTTTGAGAATAAAACCGGGAGTTATCCGTCCGCTACACATCACACGGATTATTCGGAGGTTTGACGGATACTGCAAACGACTGACACCTGCAAGGTCTGCGGCAGAATATGCACACCAGTTGCAGGCAAATGCAATGATTTTTGGATTAAATTCCTCAGTCATATAAGAACTCCTTAATATGGTCAGTTGTATTTTGTCCGTAGTCCGTTGAAAAATTGGTATAGTTTTTATATTTCATTATTTGACTATCAACGAACAACCGGCCACTGACAACGAACTAAAATTCCAATGCTGCTTCAACCATGCTCAGCACTTCCTGGTCTTCGTAATGGAAAACCGAAGCAGCTCCTGTGGGGCAGGCAACAGCGCAGGCTCCACATCCCTTACAGAGAGCTTCCTGAACGCGGGCCAATTTCGCGCCTCCTTCAGGTTCTTCCACAGCAATAGCGCTGTAGGGGCATGCTTGTTCACATTCACCACAACCCCGGCATAAAGCCTCTTCAACATGAGAAACAATTCCTTCAACCCATATGTTTTCTTTAGAAAGTAGTACTGAGGCCCTTGAAGCAGCACCCAGCCCTTGAGCAATGGCCTCGTCAACAGGTTTTGGCGAATGGGCAAGGCCGCAGACAAAGACTCCTTTGGTGGAAAAATCTATGGGCTGAAGTTTAACATGGGCTTCTACAAAAAAGCCGTCATCGTTTAACGGCACTTTAAACAGCTGTGCCATGGAATTTTCCCGCGGCGGTACAATGGCAGTAGCCAGGATCAGCATATCAGGTTTTATCTCAACTTCCCGTTGAAGCACATAGCTGGTGCAGCGCACATTTAGATCGTTATTGTCTTTTAAAACTGTTAATTCTTTGTCAAAGTCGTAGCGAATAAAAATAACGCCTTTGTCCCGTGCCTTGCGATAAAGACCTTCACGCAATCCATAGGTGCGCATATCCCGGTATAGGATGAACACATCCATCTCAGGCTTTAACTCTTTTAATTTAAGCGCGTTCTTTACCGACTGGGTGCAACACACCTTGGAGCAGTAGGGTCTTTC
>RCNB010003252.1_pt1 | contig 13435 bp, 15 predicted proteins | sample 2041321 | NCBI WGS metagenome assembly RCNB01 (sample SAMN09708232, study PRJNA481090) | Marine sediment metagenome, whole genome shotgun sequencing project. | reverse complement strand
TCAATTACTTTGATGGATTTATTAGTAAAACATAAAAAATAAGATTTTAAATTATGAATTTTAAAACTATATCAAAAATACTAGTAGGTATACTTGGTTTTTTAGGTATCATTTTCTTAGTGCGTATTGTGGCAGCAGGGGATGAAGCTATTAAGACCGGTGGAGAAGATGGTTTAGTAGAACCAATGGCTTACGTAGCATATATTATTTTCGCTTTAACAATAGTATTTGTATTGTTTTTTGTACTAAAAAACTTGTTTACAAATACTGATGGCCTAAAAAATACGTTAATAGGAGTAGGAGCATTTGCTGCTGTGTTAGCGATATCATATGTTGTATCGGGTGGTGACGCTAAGTCTTATGCCCTTCAAGAAGGTGGTATTGCAAGTGAAGGCACATCACAATTAGTAGGGGGCGGTTTGGTAGCTTTTTATTTATTGTTGGCTATTGCGGCTGGAGCAATGATTTTTGCAGGAGTTAAAAAAGTAATTAGTAAATAAAATAGTATGGCAAAAAGATCGGCACCAGAAGTAAACGCAGGATCAATGGCTGACATTGCCTTCTTATTACTTATTTTTTTCTTAGTAACAACAACTATTGAAAAGGATAAAGGACTATTAAGAAGTTTGCCGCCAATTGATGACACAGAGGTTGAACCGCCAATTATTAAGCAGAAAAATTTATTTACTGTACTTATTGGTCGTGATAATCGATTATTCGTTGAAGACGAAATAATGGAAATTAAAGATTTAAGAAAAGCAGCAATTGAGTTTTTAGATAATGCAGGTAGTACAAATGCAGCTGGTGAATCTTGTGATTATTGTAAAGGAGCGGGTTCTACAAGTTCATCGGATCATCCTGATAAAGCAATTATCTCAATGAAGCATGCCAGAGAAACGACTTATGAGAAGTATATGGAGGTTCAAAATGAACTTGTAGCGGCTTATAATTTCTTAAGAGAAAGAGAAGCAGCTAGATTGTACCAAAGGAATTATCCAGATGCTGAAAAAGTATTCACAGCAATGCTAGAACAGAAGGAAAAGAATCAATATAGTAAGGATGATGTTCTTAATGAGCGTATCGCGACCGTTAAGGGATTATTCCCTATGAAATTGTCTGAAGCAGAACCTGATAAAAACTAAAAGTAACAATTATGTCTAAGTTTAGAAACAAAGAAAAAGGTGAAATGCCAGCAATTTCAACAGCATCACTACCAGATATTGTATTTATGTTACTTTTCTTTTTTATGGTAGCAACCGTAATGAGAGATAGTTCCTTAATGATTGAAAACAGTTTACCTAGTGCTGATCAGGTTGAAAAACTTAAGAAAGATAGAACTATTTTTATCTATGCAGGGAAACCAAACTCTCAGTACAAGCAATTTGGTGAAGAACCAAGAATTCAATATAACGATGCATTTATTGATTTAGAAAATTTACAAGCTTCTATTTATCAAGGCATCGGTGAAATGAATGAAGAGCTACAAAGTAAAGTTGTAGTAGGTCTTAAAATCGATAAAGAAACTAATGCTGGTTTAGTTTCAGATATTAAACAAGAACTACGTAAAGCTAATGCTTTAAAAGTAATGTATATAGCGAATACAAAAACGGTACAATAAGATTAAAAAAATCTTAATTTTATAAGTAAAACGCCCTGAGAAATCAGGGCGTTTTTTTATTCAGAAACATCTAAAGATTTTGTAGATTTATCAACATGAAGCGCTATTTTTTTCTATTATTAGTTTTATTAGGGTATTTGGGATTCTCTCAAAATGATAATACGGACAAAGAAGAACTTTATAAAGAGTATAGAGAAGATCAATTTTATGCTTCGGTAACCTATAATTTACTTACTGATAAACCTGTAGGCGTATCTCAGAGTGGTTTTTCATCTGGTTTTCATTTGGGTTTTATTAGGGATATGCCCGTTAATGAAAGACGTAATTTAGCAATAGGCTTAGGTCTGGGAATATCATCAAACTCATATACTCAAAACCTAGCTATTTTAGAGGAAAATAATGAAGTTACGTATAGTTTAATTGATGAAAGCGAAATTAATGTTTCAAAAAATAAGTTTACAACCTATCTGATTGAAGTTCCATTAGAAATTAGATGGAGAACTTCTACTGCGATTGATTACAATTTTTGGCGTATTTATACTGGGTTTAAAGTGGGCTATTTACTTTATAATTCTACCAAGTTTAGAAGTGAGGAGGGAAATCAAAACCTGTCTAATCTCGATGACTTTAATAAAATTCAATATGGGTTAACTTTAAGCGCAGGTTATGGGACCTGGAACTTTCATTTGTATTATAGTTTAAATTCAATATTTAATGATAATGCGAAACTAAATGGTGAAGCTATAGATATGAAATCGTTTAAAATCGGACTTATATTTTATATTTTATAGCCAGTAATTCAAAAGAATCAATTGTGGAAATAACCCTGTAAATAGACCGATAATGAGTTCTTGATTGGTATGGGCTTTTAAATGCAAACGAGATGTTGCAATCCCTCCAAGAATAATCATCATAAGGGCAATAGTTCCATTAATATTTATTTGATAATGAATACATATAGCAACGGCAAACATAAAGAAGCCAGCCGAGGCAATCATATGTATGCTAGCTTTTATTCTAAATATGGCCAAGATAAAACAGGTTAGAGTGGAGCATAGAATACCAACAAAGAAATAATAGAGCTCAACGATTTCATTAGATGTTAATACACGTAAAAGAATCAATACAATGATCACGCAATTGATAAATAAAGGAATTAAGCGCTCCTTCGTGCTTTTTAAGTAAATAGAATTAACCTTATTAATTGTTCTAAGTAAGAAAAATAGAAGTATTGGCAGAACAATCGTGAGAATAACAATAGAAAAAATCTTTGCCTTCATTACGGGCACAGGAATAAAACGTGGTGTTTTAGAAAAGTAAAACAAAACGCCTAATAAAGGCATAATCAACGGATGAAAAACAAACGAAATACTTTTTAAAATAAAACCTTTCATTCAAATGTGTTTTTACAGTTCTTTTCTTAAACGTGCAACAGGAATATCTAATTGTTCCCTATATTTTGCAACCGTACGTCGTGCAATCGGGTAACCCTTTTCTTTTAAGATTTTTGAAAGTGCGTCGTCAGTCAAAGGTTTCTTTTTATTTTCTTCTTCAATTACAGTTTCGAGAATTTTTTTAATTTCTCGTGTAGAAACCTCTTCCCCTTGGTCGTTAGTCATCGATTCAGAGAAGAATTCTTTTATCAGTTTGGTACCGTAAGGTGTATCTACATACTTGCTGTTTGCTACGCGCGAAATGGTCGATACATCCATTTCGATTTCGTCTGCAATATCCTTTAAAATCATTGGCCGGAGCTTACGCTCATCACCAGATAAGAAGAATTCTTTTTGGTAATTCATAATCGAACTCATGGTTACAAATAAAGTCTGTTGACGTTGCATAACGGCTTCAATAAACCATTTAGCAGCATCTAACTTTTGTTTTATAAACATTACAGCATCTTTTTGAGCTTTAGACTTTTGCTTTGTTTCTTTATAGCCTTTAAGCATATTGTTATACTCTCTAGACACATGAAGTTCTGGTGCATTTCTGCCATTTAATGTTAACTCTAATTCACCATCAACAATTTTTATCGCAAAATCTGGTACGATATGCTCTACTATTTTATTATTACCGGCATAAGAACCACCTGGTTTTGGATTAAGACGTTCTATTTCTTCAATAGCTTCTTTGAGTTGGTCTTCAGTAATATTGAATTTCTGCATTAACTTTTTATAATGCTTCTTAGTAAACTGTTCAAATCCTTTGTCGATAATAGCAGTAGCTAATTCAACATCTGGAAGCTGTTCTTTTCTATGTAATTGAATACTTAGGCATTCCTGAAGATTACGAGAACCTACACCTGCAGGATCTAATTGGTGTACGATTTTAAGTGCCTTTTCAATTTCTTCTTCTGTAGTGAATACATTTTGCGTAAAGGCTAAATCATCTGTAATATCAGATAATGAACGTCGTATATAACCGCTTTCATCAATACTACCAACTAAGAAATAGGCAATTTCTTCTTCTTCCTCAGAAAGTCTAAAGGTATTTAATTGATTAGTTAAATGCTGAGTAAAAGAGGTTCCGGCTGCGTATGGCACACTTTTATCTTCATCATCGGCACTGTAATTATTTGCTTGGGTACGATATTCAGGAATTTCGTCGTCGCTTAAATATTCATCAATATTAATATCGTCTGCTTCGATGGTTTCGCTATCATCATATTCGTCAGCAGAATTATCAAACTCATCTAAGTTGTCTTCAGAGGCTTCTGATTCTTTTCCAGCATCTAACGCAGGGTTTTCTTCAAGCTCTTGGTTTAAACGTTGTTCAAAGGCCTGTGTGGGCAACTGAATCAGCTTCATTAGCTGAATCTGTTGTGGTGACAGCTTCTGGGATAGTTTAAATTGTAAATATTGTTTAAGCATGAATGTCTAATTGCATTAATTCAAAAATACTTAAATTACTATTAATATACGGGATTACTTTAGTCCCTTTTATCGATTATAAAATTCTGTATTGGAGTTCTATTTACTAAACGATTTATAAACTAAATCGGTATAATTGAAGCTTAAGAATATAGTCCCAGTTTTGGGGTCATTAGATTTGTATGTTTCCTTATCAACTTGAACGCCTTTTCCCATATATTTAAGAGGAATTCTTATACGTTCAATTTCAAATACAACTTCTATTTTTGAAGGCAATAGACTTGTCGGTTTATCATAGTTCATTTTTACAATGTAGCTACCGTCCTTTTTAGTATTTATTTCATATTCAATAATACGAGAGTAATCAGTATCAATTAAGACTGTGGCTATAGAGAAATCGGCTTTTCTATTCGTTGGTATAATATTAACGAGCTTATATTGTTTAAGGTTTCTTGTTTCCGTTCCACGATCTACAGTTATAAATGGATCTTTAAACAATTGATATAAGGAAACATCCAGCCCTTTTTTAGGAATGAGAACGAAATCTTCTGAAAAAACTTTAGTGTCCTCATTTTTGGTGTATTCAATTCGAGCTGATTTCCCCGGAATATTAATAAAGCTAATATCAACATCAATTTTAACTTCGGCAGAAAACTTTACAATGGTATCCGTCCGTTTTTGAATTATTATAATATCAGGGTCAATGGCTTGTGCTTGCATATTCCAAAAGCCTAGCAGAAAAAATAAGATTAAAAATTGTCGCATTAGGCTATATCTTTTTTATTAAAAATAACGATTCCTATAATCATAGTTATAATCGTATATACTATTATTAACGACGTATTCCAATAGATTTTATCCCAAGGAATTTCAAAATAAAATAGATATTGCCATGTATCAGTAAGTTTAACATAGAGCCAGTTATCTAAAAAATAGTTATTAAAATTAACTTTTAAAAGGATGTTTGATATAATTAAAAAGAACGCTGCCGCAATCCATGTTTTTGTTGTTTCTTCTAAAATTATAGCAAGGGTCAAGCTCACCACGGAGAAGAATACCATTGATATGCCACCAAATAAAAACGCATATCTAATACGATAAAAGGCGTCTGATGATTCAAAAAAGTTAAGGGTATCTATATATACAATAAGATCTCCTTTGCCAAAAATAGCGTAGGAAAAGAGGAAGGACGTAATGGCTAGAAACAGAACAATAGTTAGTGTAAATAGAATGGCAACAATATATTTACTTAATATAAATTTCCATTTAGAAATGGGCTGTAACATGACACTTAACAGTGTTCTGTCTTTATATTCTGATGTTAAAGTACCAGAAATAATAATAATTAAAATTAATGGTAAATGAAACCAAAGGGTGTTTAAAATAAGATAGATTAATAGGTTTCCGTTAAGTAAATTACCTTCAAAATGAAAGGATTGGGATAAATTATCTAATAAAATATCTAAGATACTTTGGCCTTGTGAATAAGCACTAAATAGAATAATAATTTCGATTAAAAATATAGCTGCTATGGCGTAATATGTTTTTCCCTGTTTGAATAATTTGTATACTTCAGCAAAAATTAAATTTTTCATAGTATTTTAATTTTCAAACAATTTACTCATACTAATTTCTGGAACACAAGATGTAATATGGATGTGTTCGCCATGCAATTTTTGAAGTAACTCTGAAATTTTATCAGGTTCAATTTTAACGTTAGCTTGATTGTTTTTGAACGTGGCATCATAAGTTTTTAAAATTGACGACGACGCTATGTTTGGGGCAGTGATGCTAAAGGCTATTGTGCTTTTATTAATTAATTCTTGAGTAGTGCCGGAATGAATTATTTTTCCATTTTTAAGAACATTTAATCTATGGCATATTTTGTTGAGTTCATCTAGAATATGTGACGAAATTAATATGGCCAACCCTTCGTCTTTTGCCAATGACGTAATGAGTTTGTTTAATGATGCAATACCAATTGGGTCTAAACCAGAAAAGGGTTCGTCTAGAACTAAACATTCGGGGTTATTTAATAATGCAATGGCAATACCTAGACGTTGTTTCATTCCCATCGAAAAGTTTCGAACAGGGTCTTTACGATTAAGTGGTAAGCCAACTTTCGCTAAGCTGTCTAAAAAAAATTGAGGATTGGTTTCTAACCCTTGCATGCTTGCGAAAATTTTCAAATTTTCATAGGCATTTAAATATTCATATAATGCCGGTTTTTCTATAATGCCACCAATTGGTTTTATTCTTTTAGAGTTAATTTTGACTGTACCTGTATTGGGTTTCATAACCCTTAATAGGATTTTAAACAAAGTAGATTTACCCGAGCCGTTTGCTCCAACTACACCAACGATTTCACCTGCAGAACAGGTAATTGATACCTTATCTAATGCTTTTATTGATTTGTAAGATTTAGAAAGATTCTGTCCAGAAATAATCATATACTTAACTCGAATTGGAGTTTTTTGAAATCAAATTTTGAGGTATAATTTTTTTCCATGAAACTTCGTTTCCAAAAATACTTTTTAAATAAGAACAAATGATCTATTACCATAAAATAGGGAATGTAATGATACCATTTAACCCCTTTAGAACTATAGTGTTGTTTTACTTCGTTTTCAATACCTAATTCTTTAGCCGCAACTAAAGCGGCCATCCGTTGACATTTAGATCCAATATATAAATTACATATTCTTTTTGTACAACCATAAATGTAAAATTGATCTTTTGCTCTTTTATAGTTTTGGTAGCGCGACCATCCATCCATAATTACAAGGAATATATGCAGAAATGAGAACATAAAAAACGCAAACCAAAAAAGTATCCACCATGTAGAATCTAATAAAATTGCAGCCTTGAGCTTTACCCAATAAAATAAGGATTCTAGGATAAAGAGAACCAATGAATAATAAAGTAAACGTCCCACCATTAAATATGAAATTATAGGATGCGGTTGACGCGGTAACTTTTTGATAAAAATTGAATCAGGTAAAATAATATCTAATTTGAATTAATAGTTGTTGTGGTGTCACAAGTAATACAAAAATCATTCACAATCCAAATAAAAAGGATTAAAATAGAATGTGCAAGCTTGAAAGATTAAAATTCAGCATTTTGTGGTGTTCTTGGAAAAGGAATCACGTCTCGAATATTTCCCATTCCTGTTGCAAACATTACTAAACGTTCAAAACCTAAGCCAAAACCAGAGTGTACAGCAGTACCATATTTGCGTAAATCTAAATACCACCATAATTCTTCTTCAGGGATATCTAGTGCTTTCATCTTTTCTTTCAAGACGTCTAGGCGCTCTTCACGCTGAGAACCTCCAACCATTTCACCAATTCCTGGGAACAGTATATCCATTGCTCTAACCGTTTTGCCATCTTCATTTAGGCGCATGTAAAACGCTTTTATATTCGCTGGATAATCAAATAATATTACAGGACATTTAAAGTGTTTTTCAACTAAGAAACGTTCGTGCTCAGATTGTAAATCTGCTCCCCATTCGTTAATGATATACTTGAATTTCTTCTTCTTATTAGGTTTGCAATTTCGCAAGATGTCAATAGCTTCAGTATAACTGACACGTTTAAAGTTATTATCTACGACAAACTTAATTTTCTCAATTAAGCTCATATCGCTACGTTCTATTTGAGGTTTTGTTTTTTCTTCGTCTAAAAGACGTTTGTCTAAAAACTCTAAATCCTCTTTATTGTTTTCTAGTATGTAACTTAAAACCGACTTCATAAAGTCTTCGGCTAAATCCATATTACCTGCTAAATCCATAAAAGCCACTTCTGGCTCAATCATCCAGAATTCTGATAAGTGACGCGTCGTATTAGAATTTTCTGCTCTAAAGGTCGGTCCAAATGTATAGACCTTCCCTAATGACATGGCATAGGTTTCAGCTTCGAGTTGTCCAGAAACTGTTAGGTTGGTTTCTTTACCAAAGAAATCTTCTTTATAATTTACATCTCCACCTTCAGTTAAAGGTGGGTTTTTTGGGTCTAGACCAGTCACTCTAAATATTTCACCTGCGCCTTCAGCATCACTTCCTGTAATAATTGGTGTGTGCATGTAAAAGAAGCCATTCTCGTTAAAATACTTATGAATCGCAAATGATAATGAAGAACGTAAACGCATTACGGCACTAAACGTATTAGTTCTGGTACGCAAATGTGCATTTTCTCTTAAGAATTCAAAGGAATGTTTCTTTGGTTGAATGGGATACGTTTCAGGATCAGAATCACCTAAAACTTCTAAATTTTTTACAACAATTTCAACAGACTGTCCTTTACCTTGGCTTTCTACTAATTCGCCTGTAACATGAATAGCAGCTCCTGTGGTAACGCGTTTTAAAAGCGCTTCGTCAAAATTTTCAAAATCTACAACACACTGAATATTATTTATTGTGGAACCATCGTTTAAAGCGATAAATCGGTTAGCTCTAAAAGTACGTACCCATCCTTTTACGGTAACATCTTGTAAGGTCACATCTTGTGAGAGTAACTCTGCTACAGTTTTTGTTGTCATGTTTTAATTATTTTGAATGCTAATATAATTGTTAGTCTTTGTTTTCTATGTCCTCGTCGGTATCATCCTCAGAAGGAATAATATTAATCGCTGGCTTTTTCAATACTTCTTTATTTGCAATTATACGTTCTAATGATAATAACAAAGAAGGTAATAAAAGTAAATTCGAAAGCATGGCGAAAAGTAATGTTATGGAGACCAATGCACCTAATGCGACAGTGCCACCAAAACTCGAAATAGTAAATACTGAAAAACCAAAGAATAATACAATGGACGTATAGAACATACTTACTCCGGTTTCTCTAAGCGCTGCATAAACGGACTTTTTAATTTTCCATTGATTGGCTTGCAATTCTTGTCTGTATTTAGCTAAAAAATGAATGGTATCATCTACAGATATACCAAATGCAATACTAAATACTAATATGGTCGACGGCTTTATAGGGACACCTAAGTAGCCCATTAAACCAGCAGTGACTAGTAATGGTAATAAATTAGGAATTAATGACACAATAATCATTCTAAACGAACGGAATAGATAGGCCATAAATAATGAAATTAGAAAAATGGCCAAGGTTAAAGAAATGATTAAGTTTCTAACGAGATATTCTGTGCCTTTTTGAAATACTAAGGCCTTCCCTGTCATAGTGACTTCATAACGTTAGGAAAAACTTTATCGATTTTATTCTGAAGGTTTTCTTGAATTCGTTCCATTTTATCCGTGCCAATATCTTTCATAAAGGTAGTGATACGTGCATACTGACCCGTACTGTCTACAAAATTTTTGAGCAGGTCAACATCAGATGATGAGTTTTTAGCATAAGATAAAATAAAGCTATTTTCTTGGCTTGTTGGCAATTGATAGTACTTCGGATTGCCATTGTAATAGGCTTGTTTACTGTACTTAACTAAACTTACGACTGAGATTGGTCGCGAAAGTTCTGGTATTTCAACAATAAGTTCTTCCAGTTCATTTATTCGTTTTAAAGTGGCTAATTTCATAACCCCTTTTTTACGTTTGGTATCTACCATAATTTCTAATGGCATAATTCCGTTGAACTCATCTTCAAAAAAACGAATGTCTTTAAAGAACTGTTTGTCTTGGGGCATGTCCTCTATAAGACTTCCAGAAATCTTAATCTGATTTATCCCAATCATACTCCCAATAATAAGTAAAATAGCAGTTATATAAATGGTGATTTTTTTGTGTTTTACCATACGCTCCGTCCAATCAACAAAACCACCAATCCAGCGTTTGTTGAGATGTTCGAGGTGACGATCTTTAGGGTAAGGCAAGAACGTGTACATAATCGGAATGATTAGTAAGCACAAAATGAATATAGCTAAAATACTTAATGAGGCCACAATACCAAATTCTTTAAGTAATTTACTTTCTGTTAGAATGAATGTTGCGAAACCAGAAGCTGTAGTTACATTAGTCATTAATGTGGCATTACCAACTTTAGTAATAACACGTTGTAATGATTTTACTTTGTTCCCATGCAACTTAACCTCATGTTGATATTTATTAATTAGGAAAATACAGTTAGGAATTCCTATGACTATAATCAAGGGAGGGATTAAAGCTGTAAGTACAGTAATTTCATAACCGAGAATACCAATAATTCCAAAGGTCCACATGACGCCTATGCAAACGACAATGAGTGAAATAAAAGTGGCTCTAAATGATCTAAAAAATAAGAAGAAAATTAAGGAGGTTACAAAAAGTGCAGCTCCAATAAATATTGGTATTTCGTCAACAATGTTTTGCGCGTTTAATGTTCTAATATATGGCATCCCAGAAACACGAACCTCTAAGTTGGTTTTGGTTCTGAAATCGTCTACTTTAGGTTGAAGAATTTTAATTACAAAGTCCTTTCTCGCGGATGTATTAACAATATCCTTCTTAAGATAAATTGCAGTTCGAATTGTTTTCGTTTCAGCATTAAACAAGAAATTATCGTAAAATGGATATTGATTAAACAATTCATCTTGAAGTATGTTTATCTCTTCGACGCTCCTAATAGAATCTTTTATAAAAGGCTCTAAATCGAATTGCTCTTTTTTGGTGTTCTTTACTAATTTCTGAAGATCTTTTATAGATAGTACCGTTTCTACTTCGTCGTAAGATTTAAAAGAATCGGCAAGGGTATTCCATGCATTGAGTTGTTTAACTGTAAATAAGGTTGAATCTTTTACGCCAAGGACAATGAGGTTACCCTCTTCTCCAAAAACTTCTAAGAATTCATTATAAGTAATATTCACCTCGTGCTCATCGGGTAACATATTCGCTTCAGTATAGGTAAAGCGCATGTGTTTCCATTGCAAACTAAAAAACACAGTCGCTAAAATAATAGCAATTAGTATGAAGATTTTATTACGAAGAATAAGCCTCGCAATGGTTTCCCAAAATCCTGTGGTGAATAGTTTAAGCATGCAGTAATAAAATGAGCGGCAAAGGTAGAAAAAACCTGAGGATTAGCTAGGTAATTAACAGTATTAAATATGAATTGAGAATCTGGGATAGAACGTCGTTATGAAGTAGAAAACAACAAATAAGTATCTGAGTATTTAGGGTTATAAATTCTAATTAAAAAATAGCTCAATTTGGTTTGTGATATTCTTTCTTGAGACTAAACCGTCATTATTTCTTTTTCTTTAACGTATAGAATATCATCGATACGTTTAACGTAAGAATCTGTTAGTGATTGTATATCAATTTCTCCATTTTTCTGTAAATCTTCTGAAACGTCAGAATTTTTTATATCAGTATTAGCTTCCTTACGCGCATTTCTGATTCCAACTTTGGCATCTTCAGTTTCTGATTTAGCTTGTTTTGCTAGCTCACGTCGACGTTCTTCTGTTAATGGAGGCACATTAATAATAATGGTTTCTCCATTGTTCATAGGATTAAAGCCTAAGTTGGCGAACATAATACCGCGTTCAATTTCTTGAAGCATAGATTTTTCCCAGGGTTGTACCGTTATGGTTCTACCATCTGGTGTATTTACATTTGCTACTTGACCAATTGGAGTCTGAGAGCCATAGTAATCTACCATGACGCTGCCTAACATGGCTGGGCTCGCTTTGCCAGCTCTAATGTTAACCAATTGTTTTTCGAGATGCTTAATTGCAGCATCCATAGCTTCTTTTGCTGTATCTACTATAAATTTAATGTCTTCATTCATTGTGTTAACTTTTTAATTCAGAGGTATCAAAATTTAAGCCAAAATTTAAACATTCACTTCTGTTCCAATATTTTCTCCAGAAACTACTTTGAGTAAGTTTCCTCTTTTATTCATATCAAAAACAATAATTGGCAATTTATTTTCTTGACTTAAAGTGAAAGCTGTTGTGTCCATAACTTTTAGGCCTTTACGTAAGACGTCCTCAAAAGAGATATGGTCAAACTTAACGGCTGTACTATCTTTTTCTGGATCAGCAGTGTAAATACCATCTACACGAGTTCCTTTTAAAATGACATCAGCTTCTATTTCTATAGCACGTAAGACTGCCGCAGAATCTGTAGTGAAATATGGATTTCCGGTTCCGCCACCAAAAATCACAACACGCCCTTTTCTAAGATGGCTCATTGCTTTTCTTCTAATAAAAGGCTCAGCTACTTCGTTGATTTTAATTGCCGTTTGTAGTCGTGTTTTAACATCAGCATCCTCGAGTGCGTTTTGTAATGCTAATCCGTTGATTACAGTCGCTAACATGCCCATGTGGTCGCCTTGTACACGATCCATACCAGCCATGGCTCCTGCAACACCTCTAAAAATGTTTCCACCTCCAATAACGATACCTACTTCAACACCTAAGTTTGTGATTTCTTTAATGTCCATAGCATATTCTGATAAGCGCTCTGGGTCTATACCATATTGACGATTTCCCATTAAGGCTTCTCCGGATAGTTTTAGGAGTATTCTTTTGTATTTCATTAGATAGTTTCTATTACGTTTTTATAGTCTAATGTAATTCGTCAATGAACATATATGTTGAAATTAATATGCTGTCATGACTCATTTCATGAGTTGTTTTGAAAGTTCAACAAAACTACATAATTATTAGCAGGTGTAAAAGTGAAAAAAATGCAAAAAAGCAATACCTATGAAAAAGTGTAGGTTTTGTCAATCTGATCGTCTTTTAGTCATTAACGGCGGGATGTTTTTAATGCTGAAATACCTATCTACCGTAAGGCAGAAATTCAGAATGACAACCTTTTAGTATAGGTTAAGATAAGTTTTGAAAACAAAAAACCACTATTCTTTAAAGAATAGTGGTCTATTATTGGGTTCCTATTTTCATAGGAATTCGTTAGCCTACAGTAGCTCTTTTAAAACCAGTTACAGCAACATCGCCATAAGATTCTACATACTTAGCAACAGTTTGCTTTTCGTCTTTG
>RCNB010001780.1_pt1 | contig 13446 bp, 14 predicted proteins | sample 2041321 | NCBI WGS metagenome assembly RCNB01 (sample SAMN09708232, study PRJNA481090) | Marine sediment metagenome, whole genome shotgun sequencing project. | reverse complement strand
CGTCCACTGGAGTCGACATCGGGGCGCGGTACGGTGACCTGGATCGTCAAGGCTCCTCCTGTGGTCTCGGAGACCATCTCCGGCAGGATGTTACCCGCGCCGACCGCCCCGACTGCTTGATCCATCCCGCCCAGGATGACGGGAATTCCTGATAAGAGACCGAGAGCCTCAGCGGCTTGGGGAGTCAAAATTCCCGCCACCGATCCAGGTCTGGAAATTACAGGCAAACGTTCGGGTTCCAAACCGATGACTTCCAGGGCTTCAGACCACCACTGATGATCGACAATATCGTACAGCAGCGTGGTACAGGCGACGGCTCCATCGGTGACGAATTGAGCGGTCAGGCGATGGATGACAAAATCTTGGACCAATAAGAATTTATGAGCTGATCTAAAGACCTGGGGGCGATTGTTACGCAGCCAGGCAATCTTACAGGCTGTCCAGGTAGGATTGATGTCAGGGATACCGGTGTGGCGGTAGGCTGTGCGACCGAGTTGCTCCTTGAGTTGTTGGGACTCACTACGGGAGCGGTTGTCTAACCAAACCAGGGCCGGGTGGATGGGATTCCCGTTAGAATCCACTGGAATCACCGTCTCGCCTTGACTGGATACACCGATCCCCACGATTTCTTGACCTACTACATCATCAGAGGTGAGAGCCTGGCGGATAACTGTACAAGCTGAGCTCCAGTAGGTTTCGGCATCCAACTCGACGTGATCCACTGCCGGCATTTGCAGCGCGTAGTCGGATCGTGCAAAGCCCAAGCAATGCCCTTCAACGTCAAAGATCCCCGCCTTGACAGATGTGGTACCGATATCAAGACCCAGCAGTAAAGGCATTTTTACCCCAGGTGATATTTTTTGGCGGTGACGTCTGGCGCCATACCAGCTTTGACGACTTCCTTCAAAGCTTCAAGCAGGCGCTGTGGATCGCTGGCTTGAACCACATTGCGACCGAAAACCACACCGCGAGCACCATGTTCGATCGCCTCTGCTGCAGCGATCAGCGCATCTGTCTCGGTTGGTTTCTTAAGTGCACCCAGCGCTAGAATGGGAATAGGTGTGGCAGCTGCAATCTTGGAGAATCCGTGCCCGGTATAAAACGTCTTGATCATGTCAGCGCCTAATTCTGCTGCCATCCGGCAACCTATGGCTACTTGTTCTTGTAAATCCTCTGGCTTCGCGTGGTCTCCACCGATCGGATAAACCTCGCAAATAATGGGGACTCCAGCCAGATCTTTTTGTTGTACATACTTGGCAAAAAGCTCAACATTATGAGCGTCCTCTGCCTGATCAGGTGTTTTTAGTGTCACGCTGCCAATTACAATGTCAGCTCCCAAGCGCATGGCATCAACGGTATTGAGGAGGTGAACAGAATGTGAATGTTCATACTGCCAGGGAGCTACATAGTTAGTCGCCCAGTTGAGACGCAGGATCATCGCCGGGGCACCGCGATGGGCAAAGAAATCCGCACAATGCGAGGCCATTCCCGCACTCAGCAGGACGCCATCTGCCTGCTTGAGATTTTGGATCGCTGTAGGGAGGTCGATCAGACCGGCTAACGGTCCGAAATACAGACCGTGGTCAATAGCTACCACGACAACATTTTCAGCCCCATCGAATAAACGCGCTAACCGAATTTGCTCACCGGTACCGGACATATTTCCTCCTTTAACATGCATTAAAATCCATTAAACATAGCTCTTCCTTCTATTTTCTGCATGTTATCATTAAAAACAGAGACCGTCAAGAATGAATTCCGAACATAAACAGTAGTAATACCGAATATTGTGCTATAATGCTCAAGAGTTAAAAATCTTTTTTCCCGAGTGCGGGCATTGTAAGGAAAATTATCTAATCTTCTGCTAGTTATTTCCCAATCGATAAGAGGAGGCATGACATATATGTCTTTTAACAATAAGCCCATGATAGCGCGTGCACCTGGGCGGATATGTCTGCTCGGAGATAATGTTGATTTGATTGAAAAACCAGTCCTTGCAGCAGCGATATCGGCTTTCTTAAGCATTACCCTGCAAACTCGGAGCGATTATCGCGTAATCCTTGTCGCTGATGACATAGATTTTCAGGAAGAGTTCAAACTGGGAGATGAACTGACCCTGGTATCGCCGCTCAAGTATTTAGAAGCGGTCTATCAACGTCTCCAGGGGCATATCACAACTGGCTTCGAGGCAACCATCAATTCTCATATCCCGGTCAGCGCAGGGATGTCGTCATCCACCGCATTATGTATTGCCTTCATCCGTGTTCTGAGCCAGGCTTTCGAAATTCCCCTCAATACGGCTGAAATTGCTGAACTTTCCTATGTCGTAGAGCGTGAAAACCTGAACATCGAGTGCGGTCGCATGGACCAGTACGCCATCGCCTATGGTGGTGTGACCTACATCGATACCGGACCTACTCCAGGCGTTGAATCCATCCCCGTCGGTTCCCTGCCCATTGTGGTCGCTGATACCCAAGAAACCCACGATACACAGCAACTTCAGCTATGGCTTCAGGATCGCTTGCGTGCCCGTGATAAAGTGCTGATTGATTCGCTGCTGCGGGTTGTAGAGCTGGTTGAACAGGGTAAAGCCGCCCTGTTACGAGGTGACCTCGAAACACTTGGTGGATTGATGAATCAACAACAAATCGAAGAAAACATCATGGGGACATCCACAGAGCGCCTGAACACCTTTTGCGAAACGGCAATCGAAGCAGGCGCCTGGGGAGCGAAACAAATGGGCGCGGGTGGCGGCGGTTGTGCAGTTGTGCTTTGCCCTCCTGAGAAGAAAAACGCTATTCAAGCCGCGTTGGCAGCCTTGGGCGCCCCAGCCTGGACTTTTGAGATCTATCACGATACCAGTAATAACATGTCATGATCCTTCGAGATTCTTCCTAAAGGAACCCTATCGATGTACCAAGGATTAAAACTCATACCTCCATTTTTTGAAATTGGTCCAAAAGCCTACCTATACGGTAAGGAGGTACTCAGTCTGGCAAAATTTGCCGATGAGCTTTGTATAAAATACAACGTACAAATCATATTTACACCCCAATATGTGGATATTCCTCTCCTCGCACGAGAAACGAAGAATTTACTTATCTTTGCCCAGCATATGGATTCACTAGAGATTGGTCGTGGAGTAGGTTCGGTCCTTCCAGAAGCTGTAAAGGCTGCCGGGGCTGAGGGGGTGCTGCTGAACCATGCCGAAAAACCTTTACCACTTAAGATAATCCACAAAACAATCCAAAGGGGGGATGAAGTGGGATTAGCCAGCATGGTTTGCGCCGGTAGTTTAGAAGAGGTTGAAGTTGTTGCGAAGATGAACCCAAACATCCTTTTAGCCGAACCGCCCGAATTGATAGGGGTTGGAAAACGTGGAACCGACGATCAGGAAGCTATTCGAAAGATCAATGCGCTTGTTTGGGGAATCAACCCGGAAATCCTCGTATTGCATGGAGCAGGCATTAGCTGCGGTCGGGATGTTTATGAAATAATCGCTCTGGGTGCACAGGCAACAGGCTCAACCAGTGGGATTATTAAGGCAAAAGATCCATTTGCGATGCTGGAAGAAATGATTCGTTCTGTTCGAGAAGCCTGGAATAAAACACATCAAATAAATTAGAGAGGGAACCATGACAGTTTTTCACAATTTTTTCAAGATCCAATCCGACCGCAGACCTACTTTTGATGATGTCACTGAGCAAGTCGGGGAGATTTTAGCTAAATCTGGCATAAAAAACGGTATCCTGGTCGTGTTCTCGCAACATACTACCTGCAGTGTGCTGATTCAGGAAGCTTCCGACGATGTCAACTATTGGGGGACGGATCTATTGATGCAGGATTTGGTGAGCGTACTGGAGAATATCATCCCCACATGCCGGACCGAAGGACAATATTTACACCCCGGACCAGAACATATAGAAGCTGCGGCGGGGAGGAATGAGCTGCCATCCTGGTCGTTAAATACCGATGCCCATCTCAGGTCTGTAATCTTGGGTCGTTCGGTTACTATTCCGGTTGAAGATGGCAGAATGGTGCTTGGTGAGTTTGGATGTATCTACTTTGCTGATTTCGACCAGGTGCGAGCGCGCGAACGGTTTGTACGGGTGCAGATTGTGGGCGAATAATTATTCCCTCCGACAGCGTCTCCAGCCAACGCGGCAGAGTTCGCCTTTTTGTGCAAATCATTAAGGTATACCGATACTGCTTTAAACAGTGGGCAATCCCGCTGTTTAAAATGGATTATGCGCAAACCCAGGGTTTTATTAGAGAACGGTTGCACCATTCTCCTGTAAGCAGCGCACAGCGCTGCGGCGCCCCTACTGTGATCTATCTCGAACTACTATTAAGGTTATTCAGTTCTTCAACTTTAAAACTAGAAAACAGCCTGGTATCACTTTAATAACGTAAAGACAATCCATTATTCACTGAACATTTCCGTGAGCACGGATAATAATTCACGTTGAGATTCCACCTTTAATCGTCCAATTTTACGAGCCAACCGCGACTTATCAACGGTGCGAATCTGATCGAGCACAACTTGACCTTCTTTTCCTTGAAATGTACATGCAACTCGCGTAGGATAGGATCGTCCTTTTGTCGTCATTGGTGCAACAATCACTGTAGCAATGTGACGATTCATCTCATCTGGGGAAATAATTACACAAGGACGCGTTTTCTGTATTTCACTTCCTACTGTAGGATCAAGAATTACCAGGTAAACATCAAACCGTTCGATTACCATTCCCAATCATCCTCATCCCAAGATGATAGTGGTAATTGTTCATCCAATAATCGGTCGTCGCCCTGTTCAGCCATCGTCTTGAATCGTTCCTCCCAGCCAACGCGAGACGAGTGTGAAGCTCGAATCACAATGCAGTTATCTTGAATCTCAAGTTCGACATCTTCTCCAAAGTTTGTTTGATCAAGCACTAGCTTCGGAATGCGGATCCCTTGAGAATTTCCGATTTTAACTATTCGGGTTTTTATAGTATTCATCACAATATCTCCTAACTGGATAAAAAGGTAATTACATTGTAGCCACATATTGTTGGTTAGTCAAGCTTAATAGAACAAAAGTTTGCAACCATAACCCAGTGTCAAGTCAAATGAAAATGTTACCAAATTGGTTTTGACATGAATGAAATTCTATGATAATATTTAATTGGTACGTACCACCGGACAACCGAACCATTTACCTTGATTGGGTACCATTCTTCTTATCCAAACAACATGTGTCTTGTCTAAGGATTTCCCTCTATGGACCACGAACCTCCTCCATTCGATTTCAAGGAAATTGTTGATCTGCATACAAAATCGGTCAACCTATATCATAGTGTAGGGCATATCATTCGCACAAAAATTCGGGGTGGTGAATGGAAAGTTGGACAAAAAATACCCTCTGAGCGCTCGCTCTCTACACTCCTCAATGTCAGCCGGGCGACAGTGCGGCAGGGTATCGAAAACCTTGTGAAAGAAGGAATACTTCGCAAAGAACAAGGGAGAGGTACATTTGTAGCTCCTCCGAAGCTGAAGCAGGGTGTTTTAAGGTTACTCGAATTTTCGGATGTGATACGTGACAGTGGCTTACAACCAAGTTTCGAATTTCTCGGTCGGGAGTTAATTGAACCAACGCCTCACATCGCGGCAAAGTTGAATCTATCCCCAAATGAACCATTGGTGTGGTTACGGCGCTTACTGCATGTAAATAAATCTCCAATGCTCATCGAAACATCGTATATCTCAAGCGCTTCCTTTCCTGGCTTACTTGAAATATATGATGGCACCAAGGGACCGTGCGACTTACTAATTGACTGCTGCGGGGTTCAGATTGTTCGTGCACATGAAACTTTCGAACCAGTGATTTTAGAAGATGAAGAAGCTGAACAACTCGGTGTGGAAGGGGGGACACCAGCATTATGGGTTGAACACCTTGCTTTTGATCTTGGGGATGCGCCTGTAGCTTACGTAACTGTTTTGATTCGTGGGGATCGGTGCCGGTTCTATACGGATCTTACTTTCGGATAGGTTTAATGAAATAGGAGCCTGATGAAATGATGCACATCATTTCACATGGGAGTATCGAGATTGAAATCGGAAAAACCATGGAATTCCGAATTGGCAGCTCTGGGGGAATGACGATTGTTGCAAATGCATACCCTGAGATCGAGTTCAGCAACCGGCTTATACCCAGTTTTGTTATAGAGGACGCCTCCATCCAGGTATCCACATTTCAAACTCCACTGGGTAAAGTTATGGGGTATCTGCTGGTTGAGGCTGCGCCAGTTGACGAGACAGCGTGAGGTGTAAGTGTTGGATACTAACCAAATCATCAGGACTGCATTCGATCAGGGGCTTGTCGTTCCTGCGTTTAACATTCCATACCTGCCCATGATGGAGCCTGTCATCCAGGCTGTTCGTGATAATGACACGTTTGCTTTGATCGAAACTGCCAGGCTTGAGTGGATGAAGTTCGAAGCCGGCGGTTTGAAAGCGGTGATGAATGAATACCACAGATGGTGGCATCCCGACCATGTAAGGCTGCACCTTGACCACGTTCCAGTTGTCGATGAGGACAATCAAACGGTTGACTATTTGCGCATCATCCAAGAGGCGCTTGACCTGGGTTACAACTCGGTTATGGTAGATGGTTCACGGCTCAACCTGGTAGAGAATATCGCCGCGACCTGGCGGGCGGTAGAACTGGCTCATCAAGCTGGGATACCTTGCGAAGCGGAATTGGGTGCGGTGCTTGGCCATGAAGCAGGACATATACCTCCATATGAAGATTTGTTTGCATCCGGACGCGGGTTTTCGGATATAACTGAAGCTGAACGTTTTGTGCGTGAAACTGGTTGTGATTGGCTGTCTGTGGCAGTTGGCAATATCCACGGCGCAATATCGGGGATAGAGAAAGATGAAAAGAAAGTCGTAGCCCGTCTAGACCTGGAGCATCTAAAAAACTTACGGGACGCAACCAATGTGCCATTGGTATTACACGGCGGTTCGAGCGTCAGCCAGGAGCATCTGTTGACAGCAATAAAAATCGGGATTGCAAAAGTCAACATTGGCACGGAGATACGGCAGGTTTACGAGTCCGTTCTGAGAGATTCGGGCAAGATGTCTGCTGCAAAAAGGGCTGTGTATGAACGCACAGTCTGGCTTATCCAAGAATATCTAGTCGTAAGTGGAACGCGTGAGCGATTGTTGGCTCATGCCGATACGAGCGGGGGTACAAGATGAGCTATATAGGCGTTGATGTAGGAACAACGGGATGCAAAACTACTGCTTTTTCTGACCATGGGGAAATTCTAGCTTTTGCTTATGAAGAGTATGATATCCAGCGACCGAACCCAGGTTGGGCGGAACTCGATGCGGAGGCTGTGTGGAATATTGTAAAGCGCACGATTGCCAAGGTTACTACGGATCACCAAGATCCGACCTCGATTCAGGCGATATCAGTTTCGTCCATGGGGGAGGCAGTTGTTCCGGTTACCAAAGATCGCCAGATATTAGGTCCTTCAATACTAAACTTCGATGTAAGAGGCCAGGAATATGTTTCTCAGCTTCATGATCAGATTGACAATGAAGCTCTGTACAAAATCAATGGAAATCAAATCGGTAACCATTACACGTTAACCAAGCTCCTCTGGATGCGCGATCACAAGCCAGAACTGTATGAACGTGCAGACTCTTTCCTCCACTGGAGCGGCTTCGTATTGTTTATGCTGGGGGGGGAACCGGTTGCCGATTATTCGCTTGCGAATCGCACTTTGCTATTCGATCTTAGCAATGCGGATTGGTCGGTAGCATTACTTAACACTTTCCAAGTTGACCGGGATAAGCTCCCTCCGGTATCCCCTTCAGCAAAACCTATTGGAACGGTTGCCGGCTTTATCGCTGATGAAATTGGTCTTCCTCCAAAAGTTGCGTTAATTACCGGTGCACACGACCAGTGCGCCAATGCTGTTGGTTGTGGCGCCATAGAGGATGGGCAGGCCTCTTTCGGAATTGGCACCTATATCTGCATAACCCCAGTATACAAAGAATTGCTACCTGCAAGCACCATGATTGAGCGCGGTTTGAACACTGAACACCACGCTGCTCCTGACAGGTTTGTCAGCTTTATATACAATCCCGGTGGAGCGCTCGTAAAATGGTATCGCGACGCCTTTGCCCGTGAAGAGCAAAAACAGGCTCAAAAAGCGGGCAAAAATATTTATAACCATCTTTTTGCCGAAGTGCCAGAAGACCCGAGTCCAGTACTCGTGCTGCCGCATTTTGCGCCGACCGGTCCGCCTGAATTTATCGCTGAATCCAGAGGTGTGCTGGTTGGTTTGCAACTCGATACAAGCCGCGGCGAGATTTTAAAAGGAATTTTAGAAGGGACGGCATACTACTTAAAGGAATGCGTCGAAACCCTTCCCGAAATTGGTATTCAAATTGAAAACTTCCGCGTTGCTGGAGGAGGCACCCAGGCAGATGCCTGGGTGCAGTTATGTGCGGACATCTTCGAACGACCATTTATACGCCCGCGAGTGACTGAAGCAGGAACTTTGGGCGCAGCCGTGATCGCGGGGGTAGGCAGCGGCTTTTTCAAATCCTTTCAAGAGGGCGTAGCGACAATGGTCCAACCGGAACGTACCTTTGTGCCCAACACAAAAAAATCTCTTCAGTACAAGCGCCGCTTCGAATACTACAAACAGCTCTGGCCAATGATGCGTTCTTACCTTAAAACCTTAGCAAACGATCCTACCTAGATTTAGGGAATCAATAGAAAAAGGAGAAAGCAAAATGAATTCAGGCATCACACCAAAGATTGGTTTTATCGTTTATGGTGTTCACAAGGAAGGGTTACAAGATCCAATGGGAACACCTTTCATCGACGATAAGCTCATCGAAAGCGCCAAGCAGAGTTTAAGGGATCAAGGGCTTGATCTGGTCGAGCATGAGGTGATCATAGCCTCTAAACAGGAAGCTCGAGATGCCTTCTCAAAGTTCAAGAAAATGGATGAGATCGATGCGGTTGTGCTTTTTTCGGGGACGTGGGTATGGGCTTCTCACCTGATTGGAGCAATTCGTGATTATTCTTTTGCCGGAAAAGGAATTATCCAGTGGACACACCCAGGCTCACAGGGTTGGCGACCTGTTGGCGGTCTTGTCCTGCATGGCGCGCTCAAGGAGGTTGGCATTCGCCATCGCCTGGTTTACGGGGCTTATGATGATCCGGCGGCGATTGCCAGAATCGTTTCGTATTGCCGGGCTAGCCATATGAAAAACAAGTTGAATATGAGTACCCTGGGAGCATTCGGCGGTCGGGGCATGGGACAAACGGTTGGCGTGGCTGATCCATCACAATGGATGCGTATGTTTGGGATTGACATAGATACCCGCGACACCAGCGAACTTATAACAACAGCCAAAAACATATCCGAAGAAGATGTCTTGAAGGCAAAGGAGGAAATACAACCGTACTTTGAATCCCCGATACCTGACGACGCAGTATCCGATAGATCGATCCGGCTCTACCTTGCCATACGGGAAATTATAGAAAAGGAAGGGTGGGAATTCTACACGATCCAATCCTTCCCCGGACTGGCCGATGATTACAGCGCCACCTGCTTTGCCCAAAGCATGATGTTAGAAAACGGTGTTGGAACATCTACCCTGAGTGATTTCAATACTGCATTAACAGTCAAGTTGCTAACGGACCTGAGCCCAGAGCCTGTCTACTACGGCGACCTTCAGCACTTTGATAAAGATAAAAACGAAATCAAGATCATCGGCGATGGCACCTGCCCCCCTTCCCTCGCGGGTGAGGTTGGACCGGCGAAATTTGCTGAACATGGGATTCCGACTGAAGGTGACGCGGGAGGATTATCCATTGATCTAGTATGCAAACCTGGAAATGGTCTAATGGCTTGCTTGGGACGCAACAACGGCGAATTTGAGATAATCCTGGCAAGATGCGATGTGTTCGAACCTGACAAGGGAGAAATAGAAAAACGCCGGCTTGAGTGCGGTATCCCTTTCTGGCCGCACGCTTTCGTCACCGTGGATGCCGATATGGATGAACTCATCGAAGCCTGGAACAACGAGTACGCGGTGCTTGGGTACGGTGACCACCTTTATGATGATCTTGTGGCTTTCTGCGAACTGACAGGCATCAATGTGATCGCCCTCTAAAGGCTTCGTGCAGTGAAGATTGAGCTGAGAAGAAGAACACGCCAAGTATGGGCTATGGTCAGATAATGACTTGCCACCACCTTGTGCTCGTTTATGTTGACACGTGATTGTTTTTATGCTATTATGTCTATAATGACACCATAAATTCCATAAACGAGCATTTAATATTCCAATATGGTCATAAACGATACTTATTTATTAAAGGAAGAACGCCAGGGGCGAATTCGTGTAATGGTTGAAGAACAAGGGCGTGTTATTGTACCGGAACTAAGTGCATTCTTCAATGTCAGTGAGGCTACTATTCGCCGTGACCTCGAAAAGCTTGACGGGCTGGGGTGGGTCCAAAGGACACACGGTGGTGCAGTGCGTGTCGAACGAGCAGCCAAAGAGCCTCCCATTCTACAGCGCATCAATGAGCGACGGGACGAGAAACAACGGATTGGACAGGCGGCTGCCGCCCTGGTGAAAGATGGGGAAAATATATTTTTAGGAAGCGGCACAACAGTTCTGGAGATCGCCCGTCACCTGCCTGAAGGCCTCAACTTAACGGTTATCACAAACTCGCTCCTTGTGGCTAACGAACTCGCCGAACGCTCTGGTATTGAAATGATCGTGATCGGCGGTATGCTCCGCCAGAGCGAATTGTCAATGGTGGGTCACATTACAGAACAGGCGCTGCGTGAGTTCCGGGCATCCCTTGTTTTTATGGGGATGCACGCTATTGATGCGCGACACGGGTTTACCAATGATTTTCTTCCTGAAACCATGACCGATCGGGCAATATTAAATATTGCTCCAAAGGTCATCGTGGTGGCAGACCATCGAAAATTTGGTCGCGTCAGCTCGGTCCTGGTAGGCACTGTTACTACAGCCCACATGATCATCACTGATAATTTGACATCCAAAGCTTGCATAAATGAATTGCTCGAATTAGGGATCGAAATCGTCCAAGTTTAAATATTGGGTAGCTTTATCGTCCAATAGGGGAGCAACCAGACAATGTTCACTGTTTCGTCCATCTTTTCTGTTTGCTGGTCTCTTAGTGCTCGCTGTACAGACTACAAACACACGTAAAGCAAACACTGTTCCAGTGTAAATAAAAAAGGTCGCACTCAGGAGATATCTATGAACTTGAGGGACTACCAGCCCCACCCTGTTTTGATCACCAAGACTACTATAATAGATGAACCGCTCTGCTCAGTGATCGACGCCCATAACCACTTAGGTCCACCCTTCGGTGGTGATTGGTCCGAACGACCGGTAAGTGAGCTTTTAGATGTCTTGGATGAAATCCATGTGGATATGCTGGTTGACCTGGACGGAGGCTGGGGGGAGGACATCTTACAACAGCATCTAGATAAATTCAAGGCTGTTGCGCCAGAACGGTTTTGTGTTTTCGGCGGTGTGGACTGGTCCGCCTGGGAAGAACAAGGAGTTCGTTTTGGAGATTGGGCTGCCGAGCGGCTGCGAGCCCAAATTGCCTGGGGTGCGCAGGGATTAAAGATTTGGAAGCCCTTTGGACTGCGAGTGCGGGACCACAAAGGGGAGTTAGTGGCGGTGGATGATCCCAGAATGGATATCCTCTGGGCTACAGCCGGGGAGTTAGGAATCCCTGTTTTGATCCACGTTGCCGACCCGGTTGCATTCTTTGATCCCCTTGACAATACCAATGAGCGCTGGGAGGAGTTACACGCCCATGCCGACTGGCATTTCCCCAGTCCGCCCTTTCCTCCATTTTTATCAATCGTTGAGCAGCTCGCAAATCTGGTCGCCCGTCACCCTGAGACGACATTCATCGGCGCCCATGTGGGCTGCTACGCCGAGAACTTGAAGTGGGTGGGAGAGTTGCTGGATCGCTGCCCGAACTTCTACGTGGATATCGCAGCTCGTATGGGCGAGTTAGGGCGCCAACCTTACACGGCTCGACGATTCTTTATCCAATTCGCAGACCGTGTATTGTTTGGGACGGATCTAGCGCCCGATCCGGAGATGTACCGGCTGCATTATCGTTTCCTCGAAAGCGATGACGAATATTTTATCTATGACTTAGATGATCCACCGCCCCAGGGTCGTTGGATGATATACGGGGTTCACCTGCCAGATGAGGTGTTGGAAAAGGTATACCGAAAAAATGCATTGAAGGCACTCAATATACGGGCTGATTAGAGAATTCGAGAGAGGTGCTATGGACAAGAAAATGCCAAAGACAGCCACATATCAGGAGATCATCACCCAAACAGAAGCCTGGAAAGGTGCTCTACAAGCCGTTTCTAATAAGAAGGAAGCCATTAATGAAATATGGAATCCCACAGATATTAGCGATGTCATTTTCACGGGATGTGGATCAACCTACTATCTTTCCTTAGCTGCCGCGTCCTTGTTCCAGCAAATGACTGGGCACCTTTCACGAGCAATCCCAGGTGGTGAACTGTTCATGTATCCCGACATGGCATATTCCAGAGAATGCTGCCCGCTGCTGGTGGCTGTAAGCCGCTCCGGGACTACTACCGAAACAATCACCGCTGTTAAACAATTCCGAGAAAAGCAGCGTGGTCCTGTAATTGTGATCACAAACTACGGCAATTCGCCCCTGGCTGCCCTAGGAGATTCCGCCATTATCATTCCTGAGGGACAAGAGCAGAGCGTCGCCCAAACACGTTCCTTCGCTTCGATGTACATCGCGTCAACCGCTTTGGCAACAGTGATGGCTGGTCGAGACGATTTACTGGAAGCCATGTACGCGCTGCCTGCTCAAGGTGAGGTACTGATCCAAACATATGAGCCCCTTGCACGTGAAATTGGTCAGAACATGGACTTGGATCGCTATTACTTCCTTGGTAGTGGACCTCGCTATGGTTTAGCTTGTGAAGCCAACCTGAAGATGAAAGAAATGACTCTTACACGTAGTGAGCCTTTCCATTTCATGGAATTCCGGCACGGACCAATGTCTTTAGTTACTGAGACATCATTGATTATTGGCTTGCTCTCTGATAATAATCGTCGTCATGAACAGGCTGTCTTAGATGATATGGCACGATTAGGCAGCAGAGTTCTTTCTATAGGTGAAATGGACACTAACGTCACCTTCAACAGTCGCCTGCCAGAATCCATCCGCAATGTTTTATATTTGCCAGTACCACAGCTTATGGCCTACTACAGGTCGATCGCAAAGGGGTTCAATCCTGACCAGCCCCACAACCTGACAGCAGTGGTGAAACTTAACCTTGGAAAAACTTGAAAGGAGGTGAAATTGAAGAG
>RCNB010001779.1_pt1 | contig 13448 bp, 13 predicted proteins | sample 2041321 | NCBI WGS metagenome assembly RCNB01 (sample SAMN09708232, study PRJNA481090) | Marine sediment metagenome, whole genome shotgun sequencing project. | reverse complement strand
GACAATTGTTTGATTATGGCTTATTGCCACGTTGCACATGATTGTATTGTTGGAAAGAATTGTATTTTTTCGAATAATAGTACTTTGGCAGGACACTGTACTGTTGGGGATTATGTCATCCTAGCTGGTATGACAGCAGTGCATCAATTTTGCATGATTGGAAATCACGCCTTTGTAACTGGAGGATCTTTAGTTCGTAAGGATGTACCTCCATTTGTCAAGGGGGCAAGAGAGCCTTTATCATATGTTGGTATCAATTCAATTGGTTTACGCCGTAGAGGATTCAGTCCTGATAAAATACGGGAGATTCAAAATATTTATCGCCTGTTATATCAAAGAAATTATAATACTACGCAAGCTTCGGAAATAATAGAGGCTGAAATGGAAGCAACTCCCGAAAGAGATGAGATTCTTCAGTTTATCAAAAACTCAAAACGTGGAATTATGAAGGGATATTTTCAGAGGTAATTAACAAAGACGTTTTATAAACAATAGTTTCAGAATAAATAAAAATAATTTAGAAGAAAGACTTTATGGCTACAAGCTCAGATATTAGAAAAGGATTATGTATTAAATACAATAATGATATCTATAAAATAATCGAATTCTTACACGTTAAACCCGGTAAAGGTCCTGCGTTTGTTAGAACCAAACTGAAAAGTGTTACTTCGGGTAAAGTCATTGATAACACTTTTTCGGCGGGTCATAAAATTGAGGATGTGCGCGTAGAAACGCATAAGTTTCAGTATTTATACAACGAAGGAGACACGCATCATTTTATGAATACTGATGATTATTCCCAAATTCAATTAGAAAAAGATGCGCTAGATTCTTCCGACTTAATGAAAGAGGGTGAAATAGTAACCGTGATTATTAATTCGGAAGATAATATGCCACTATCAGTGGAAATGCCGGCTCACGTGGTTTTAGAAGTTACAGCAACTGAACCAGGAGTGAAAGGGAATACAGCGACTAATGCAACAAAGCCTGCTACGGTTGAAACAGGTGCTCAAGTAAATGTACCTTTATTTATTAATGAAGGAGATAAGATAAAAATAGATACCGATAAAGGCCATTATCAAGAACGAGTTAAAGAGTAAAGCCACTATTTTTATCTTTTATCCAAATAATTTATACGTATTAAATGAATTTCAAGAAACCACAAACACTAGAAGGGATTGCCGCAATTTTAAATTGTGATTATGTAGGTCATGTCGATTTTCCTGTTCTTGGTTTAAACGAAATTCATGTCGTACGACCTGGTGATATTGTTTTTGTAGATCATCCGAAGTATTATCAAAAGGCTTTGGATTCTCTGGCAACTATAATATTAATTAATAAAAAAGTTGAATGTCCGGAAGGGAAAGCTTTGTTAATTTCAGAGGACCCATTTCGTGATTTTAATACATTAACTAATCATTTCAATCCGTTTATAGCTGCTAGGTCCGTTATAGCCGAAACTGCTAGAATAGGATTACATACCGTGATTCAACCAAATGTATTTATTGGAAATAATGTAACTATAGGTGATGACTGTCTTATTCACTCTAATGTTTGTATTTATGACAATACGATTATAGGAAACAATGTCACGATTCATGCAGGAACTGTTCTTGGTGCAGACGCCTTTTATTACAAGAACCGACCAGAGTATTTCGATAAATTGCTAAGTGGCGGTAATGTAGTAATTGAAGATAATGTAGATCTAGGGGCTCTGTGTACTATTGATAGGGGGGTTACCTCTTCAACCACTATAAAAGAGGGGACCAAAATTGACAATCAGGTTCATATTGGACATGATACAATTATCGGTAAGCGTTGCCTAATTGCCTCTCAAGTGGGGATTGCAGGTTGCGTCATAATGGAGGACTTTGTTACCGTCTGGGGACAGGTAGGTATTACAAGTGGTGTGACAATAGGAGAGAAGGCCGTTATTTCAGCTCAAAGCGGAGTTAGTAAGTCATTAGAGGGGCATAAGTCTTATTTTGGGACGCCAGCAGATGATTTTAGAAAAAAGTATAAAGAATTAGCATCTATTCGCTTAATTCCAGATATTATAGAAAAGTTAGATAAATTATAATGGGCAAAAGCGCAAAGGAAGTTGTTAGAGACTTTTACAAATCAGATCTTCTTAAGGATGAGACGGTCTTAGAAAAATATTTCCATCCTGAGGCTATTCTTATTTGGAATAGTGATGACGGATTGACAATAATGCATAATGAAGAACTTATAGCGTTCTTTTTAGAAATTCGCCGGACTTATTTTGACTTACGTCTTGAAGTGAGTCATTTATTGGCAGATGAGAACCACGTGACAATCAGGTATAAGTATTATGTAAGAACGATCGAAAATCCTGATGAAGAACTTGGTATTGCTCATTTTATTTCGATTTGGGAGGTGAAAGATGAAAAATTATACAGAGGATATCAAATAAGTCAACCTGTAACAGATCACGATGATACTTCAAAATCTTATAGCAAGGTAAAAGTATAAAATGGTTCAATTCTTCGGCAAAAAAAGTATCTTTGTCGTCATTATATTAGATGATTTAAGCAATAAAAAAATTCAGTAATAATTCATAGATTAGAGATTCAATGAGTGTTTTAGTTAATAAGGATTCAAAAATAATTGTTCAGGGATTTACCGGTAGCGAAGGGACTTTTCATGCCGAACAAATGATAGAATATGGTTCAAATGTAGTTGGCGGTGTTACTCCGGGTAAAGGAGGGCAGAGGCATCTTGACAGACCAGTTTTTAATACTGTTGAACAGGCTGTGAATGAAGTAGGTGCAAATACCACCATTATTTTCGTGCCACCAGCTTTTGCTGCAGATGCGATTATGGAGGCTGCAAATGCTGGAATTAAAGTCATTATTACAATCACCGAAGGTATTCCTGTATCTGATATGATTAAGGTTGCCGATTATTTGAAAGATAAAGATTGCCGTTTAATTGGCCCTAATTGCCCAGGAGTCATTACTCCAGGTGAAGCAAAGGTAGGTATTATGCCAGGCTTTGTTTTTAAGAGAGGGACTGTTGGGGTTGTTTCTAAATCGGGAACGTTAACATATGAAGCAGCCGATCAGGTTGTAAAACAAGGATTAGGGATTACAACAGCAATTGGTATAGGAGGAGATCCTATTATTGGTACAACTACAAAAGAAGCAGTTGAGTTATTAATAAATGATCCAGAAACGGAAGCGGTTGTAATGATCGGTGAAATTGGTGGACAATTAGAGGCTGACGCTGCTCTTTGGTATAAAGCAAGTGGTAGTAAGAAGCCTATCATTGGTTTTATTGCAGGAGAAACTGCTCCAGCAGGTCGTACAATGGGACATGCAGGCGCAATTGTTGGTGGGAGTGATGATACGGCTCAGGCCAAGAAGAAAATTATGAAAGAGTGTGGGATATATGTAGTCGATTCACCAGCGGAAATTGGTAAGAAGGTAGCAGAAGTATTAGGGTAACATACTGATAATAAGATTTAAAAGCCTTGTGATTTTCACAAGGCTTTTTTTATTCAGAAAGGATTTGAGCTTTATTTTTTTTATTTTCTCAACCAATTTCTAATCAAGAATTCGGAAAATGATTTCTTGATAGATAGCAAAATAAATCTTACTTGAATATGGCAATCGCGTATTATCTTGTTATATTAGTGGCTAAATTTGTTTTGATTTAAGAATATGAAAATATTAGAAGGTAAGACTGCCATAATCACCGGAGGAAGCCGCGGTATTGGAAAGGGAATTGTAGAAGTATTTGCGAAGCATGGAGCTAACGTAGCCTTTACTTATAGCTCATCTTCTGAAGCTGCTGAAGCCTTGGTTAAGGAAGTGTCTAAGTTAGGAATTAAAGCAAGGGCTTATAAAAGCGATGCTGCCAGTTTTAGTGAATCGGAAGAGCTAGTGGGTAAGGTGCTAAAGGATTTTGATAGGATTGATATATTAGTCAATAATGCTGGTATTACTAAGGATAATCTCTTAATGCGTATGTCTGAAGATGATTTTGACAAGGTTATTGAAGTTAATTTAAAGTCTGTTTTTAATATGACCAAAGCTGTTCAACGCACTATGTTGAAACAACGAAAAGGGTCTATAATAAATATGAGTTCGGTAGTTGGTGTAAAAGGTAATGCCGGACAAAGTAATTATGCTGCATCAAAGGCTGGTATTATTGGTTTTTCAAAATCTATGGCCCTAGAATTGGGTTCGAGAGACATCAGAACTAATGTGATCGCGCCTGGATTTATTGAAACTGAAATGACCGGAAAACTTGACGAAGCTACAGTGCAAGGCTGGAGAGAAGCAATTCCACTGAAAAGAGGAGGTTCACCTGTCGATATTGCCAATGCTTGTGTATTCCTTGCCAGCGACTTATCTACCTATATTACGGGGCAAGTTCTTAATGTTGACGGCGGCATGCTAACATAAAGCTTAATCTTTAAATAAAACGTAAAGATGTTGTTATAGCATCTCTTCCTCAAATTGACAGCAGAAACCATACTTTATATTATCCTGGCGGGAATTCTTTCCCTGGCCATTACAATTTTTATGTATGGCTATAAGACGAAGTATAGTCGTTCTCTAAAATGGTTATTTGGTGTACTTCGTTTTGCCACTTTATTTTCAATTCTATTACTAATCATCAATCCAAAGTTTGTAAGTGAGACATTTACAATTGAAAAACCAAAGCTTCCGGTATTAGTAGATAACTCTGCTTCAGTTAGAGAACTGAGTCAAGTTGAGAATGTAAACTCCTTAATTAGTTCATTAAAGGAGAATCAAGCCCTCAACGATAAATTTGATCTTTCATTTTTTTCCTTCGGAAGTGTTTTCACTGATTCTGATTCTTTGACATTTTCTGAAAAAAATACCAATATCTCGAAAGCTTTGGCTTCCGTAGATGAATTATTTAAAAATGAAACGGCACCTACACTGCTAATTACCGACGGAAATCAAACGCTTGGTAACGATTATGAGTTTTATGGTTCAGGATTAAAGAATCAGGTGTTTCCTGTAGTTCTTGGAGATTCTATAAAATATACGGATCTAAAAATTGAATTGCTAAATACAAATAGATACGCTTTTTTGAAAAACCAATTCCCTGTTGAGACTATTTTGGTCTATAGCGGAACATCTCCAGTAAATTCTCAGTTTATCGTAAAACAAGGAAATTCAATAATTTACAAAGAGAATTTGTCGTTTTCATCGATCGATAATACAAAGACCGTTTCTTTCACAATTCCAGCTTCGAGTGTCGGACTTCAAAAATACAGCGCGCAAATACTTCCATTGCAAGATGAAAAAAACACTACAAATAATATTAAGCAGTTTGCTGTCGAGGTAATAGATCAGGCTACCAACGTTTTGGTAGTAAGCGAAATAACACATCCAGATTTAGGAGCTTTCAAGAAATCGATAACCACAAATGAGCAGCGAAGAGTAACTTTCAAAAAACCATCTGAAGCAATTTCAATATTAAATGATTACCAATTGATCTTACTTTATCAACCGGATCGAAATTTCTCACAGATTTATTCGGAAATTACAAAATTGAAGAAAAATACTTTTGTGATTACTGGTCTTCAAACCGATTGGAACTTTTTAAATAGCATTCAGAAAAACTACAATAGAAATGTCAATAATCAATCTGAAGACGTTTCTGGCGTATTAAATCCCAATTACGGAACCTTTGCCATTGATGATATTGGTTTCGATAATTTAAAACCCTTGAAGACTTTGTTCGGAGATCTAGAGATACTTGCGCCTCATGAAGTTGTATTGGAGCAATATATAGACGGCATAGCGAGTGAGTCTCCTATGTTAGTTACTATGGAGGTTGATGGAATTCGTCATGCGATATGGGACGGTGAAGGTTTGTGGAAATGGAGGGCACAGTCTTTTTTAGATACTGATAGCTTTGAAGAGTTTGACAATTTCTTCGGAAGAATTATACAGTATTTGGCCTCAAATAAAAGGCGGAGTAGACTGGAAGTGACAAATGGGACTTTTTACTATAATAATAATTCGATAAAGGTTTCTGCCCAATATTTCGATCAAAATTTTGTATTCGATTCAAGAGCCTCCTTAATTATTTCAGTAACAAATTCAGAAACAAAGGACAGAGTTGATTTACCAATGTTGTTGAAAAATAATTTTTATGAAATTGATCTAAATAGTTTACCAGCTGGAGAGTACTCGTACACAGTTGCTGTATCAGATCAAACAGTGGCGCGTAGCGGTAGTTTTACTATCTTAGATTTTAACGTTGAACAGCAATTTTTAAATGCGGAAGTAACAAAACTTAGAAGACTTGCGACTAATACAGATGGAAAGGCATTTTTTATTACTGAAACGGCAGCAATGATCGATGCCTTACTGACAGACAACAGGTATCAACAAATTCAGAAAAGAGCGCAAAAAGTTGTACCTTTGGTCGATTGGAAATACCTACTCGGACTTATTATTCTTTTACTCACTGCCGAGTGGTTTATTCGAAAATACAACGGACTTATCTAATATTAAATATCTAAAAAAATGGAAAAATTACCAAAAATTGGAATACCAATAATTGTTGTTGCAATTATATTAATAATATTGCTGGCCAAATCGGCTGTTACTATCGATTCTGGAGAAGCAGGAGTGCTTTTTAAGACCTTTGGAGAAGGTGTCGTCATTGATGAGCCACCTATGGGTGAAGGGTTCCATATAGTTGCACCTTGGAATAAAGTGTATGTTTATGAAGTACGTCAGCAAGAACTTTTTGAAAAGATGAGAGTACTTTCATCTAATGGATTAGAAATTCAAATTGATGCGTCGGTTTGGTATGAGCCTGTTTACGGAGATCTAGGTAACCTTCACCAATCTTTGGGTAAAGATTACTTACAGCGCGTTATTCAGCCTGCAATACGAAGTGCTGCAAGAAGTGTAGTAGGACGTTATACCCCAGAGCAATTATACTCGAGCAAACGAGATGCGATTCAGGATGAAATATTTGATGAAACTAAGGTTATTTTAGAGAAACAATATGTTCAATTAAATGAAGTATTGGTAAGAGATGTAACCTTGCCAAATACCATTAAAGAAGCGATTGAGCGTAAGTTAAGACAAGAACAGGAATCTTTGGAATATGAGTTTAGACTCGTTACAGCTGCAAAAGAAGCAGAAAAAGTAATTATTGAGGCAAAAGGTAAGGCAGAATCAAACAGAATTTTGAGCGCTTCTTTGACCGATAAGATTCTTCAAGATAAAGGTATCGACGCAACGATTAAACTATCAGAATCTCCAAATACGAAAGTCATTGTTATAGGATCAGGAGAAAGTGGTATGCCGTTAATTTTGGGAAATAACTAATTAGACATTACTTCACATTACTTCTATAAAATTAAAAAACCGACTTCTTTAAAGAAGTCGGTTTTTTAATGCTCTAATGCGACATTTAAAAATTAATTTGGTATTATAAGAATAGCTAGTTGACTTGATTTTTTTTTCAACATCGGTCTAGAAAGCATATAACGGAGCCCGTATCTATAGTGATAAAATTTGCTCCATCTGTTACGCCTTGAGCGTTTATTATTTAATCAAACAATAGGGAGGTAGCCAGTATAATATCTTGATTTATTAGTCTATAAGAAGGTTGTATAGACACATACATACATAACCCAAATAGAAGGCAAGGATTAAGTCCTTATTTACAGGGCGTTGATTAAATTATAATAGGAATGATGCGGAAATGCAGCGAAGAAATTTAAGAAATTACAGTTTATAATTACGAGAAAAAAATTTAATTCTCTTGTAATTGTTGGGCTTGACCTACCCAGTCATCACGCTCAATTCTTCCGGGAAAAAAGTCAATTAGCGTTGTAATAATTCGTATATCTGATTCTTTAAGCCTTCTAATTTGATCATAATTATAGATACCAATCTCATTGAGTTTAAGTTCAATATATGGACCAACGCCCTTGATTAGAGTCAGGTCGTCCTTGTTACTCTTGTCAGCGTATCCAAAACTATCAAAGTCCAATTCTGGAGTTGACATATTATACGTAACGTAACTTGACCTGGCCTTTTGGGCTGTATCTCTTTTATTGACTGGATTATTAAGTGTATCCATCAAATTATTTCTCACAGTTTCTTCAATCTTAGGCTTGAGCTCTGTAAAAATAGTATCGATATTATTTAAGCTCCTTTGTACAATTGCATCGTTTACTTCTTTCTTTAATCTACTAATTAAACTGCTATATTTTATTTTTTGAAACCACCAAGCAGAAAAATACCCAATAAAAAACGTACTTAACATAAGTATAAACACGCCAATTAAGTCGGGCATTTGATTTAGAAATTCTGTAAAATTAGTCATATATCTTATTAATAAAATACTACTGTAATTCGTCGATTAGCCAATACATTATTGCTGTTTTCAATAGGTTCCAATGGCTCTGTCTCTCCTTTAGACGAATATTTAATTCTGGAATTTTTTATAGCACCTTTGGTAACTAAATACTTTTTCACTTGCCTAGCGTAACTCAAGCCCATTTTGTAATTATCATTTCCATTTCCTATGTGATCAGTATGTCCGATTAATTCAACTCGTATTTCTGGATTTTCTTTTACAATTCGTTTTAAATCTGCTAATAGATTCTTTAAATCCTGGTTAACAAGGATTCCAGAATTCGAGAAAATAGGGTAGACATTTCTTGGTTCTGGAAACTTTGGTTTTAATTGTTCTATTCTGTTTTCATCTAATTCTTTAAACCTAATTGAAATGCTATTACTAAAGACTCCTTCTTCATTAAATTCTATGTCTTTTATTACCGGTTTTATTACAATTTTTTCAATTGGAATTCCAGCGGTTAGGAGTACTTCCTTTACTTTCTCACCTCTTTTAATACCAAGGTTCGGGGATTCAGAATTTTCTGAAGCACTGTAAAGCGAATTGATATGTACTTCTTTATTTGAATGCTCTAAGAGATATGTTTTTGTCTTATACTTGAAATCAATAATTGACTCTGGTATAATTATCTCACTGCTATTTTTAGTAATCGAGACACCTTCGCCAAATAAGAATATAATATCTCCATCAAGATTCATTCCTTTTAACCCATCTAATTTCGAGTCGGTACTATCAATTTTTTTTTCTATTTTACTAATCGAATCCTCAATAGAGATCTTATTCGCAAACTTCTCACTTGATTTATCTATTTTTTCAGGGTCTATTAATGTCGAATCTGAATTAGTGCTTTCAGCAATTTCAGTATTTGCACTAGAAATTTGAATGTCAGTTTGGAACGACGAATAAAGCCAAAGCCCAAAAAAGGCCCAGACTAGAAAAATTGTAAATGCAATTAAAAAATTCTTCATTTTAATAAAACATTCATTTACACCGTGTTATGTTATTAATTATGTGATAAACAAATCTATGAAAATTCTTACTTTTTCTTAGAGATAAAGCATAAGATTTTCAGAATTAAATGAACAATGATTCTTGGAATTTGTTAATGCATAAAATGGACAATTGATCTATTTCTTATCATTTCTTGTAAAATAAAAGTTGTCAAAGTAATTATATAAGGTTTTCAGAAAATAAAAAAGACCTCAAATTGATGAAGTCTTTTCCAAGTCTTCTAAGATATTTTATATTTTTAGCCCATACTGCCTACCGTCGTAGATTTTTCGCTGTACCAAACTAGAAAAACACCAATAACAGTGACCAATATTGGCATTACCATTAGCGAAGCACTAGCCCCGTCCATTGCCCCACTAATGAAGAATATATACACTTGATGTGTTAAAATTCCTAATAATGATATTATAAATAGAGTAGTAGCCCATTTTTTTCGCATTAGGAGACCAATAGCACCGAAAAGTCCAGCAAAAACTGCAAACGCAAAGGCAGCAGTTGCCCAAGCCGGTTTGTTTTCATACATTTCTCTTTCAGTTTCAGGTAATAAGGCTTTCATATCATCTGTCATAAATGCTTGTATTAGGTACGCAATAACACCGAATAAATTCCAAATTAGTGCAATCACACTAATGATCCAAAAGGCAGTACCTGGTTTATTTGTTATTGTCATGATTAATTGATTTTAAGGTTGTTGTGACTAAATATACATATTTCATAGCATATATTAATCCTTCTAACTTCTGAAATTAGTTATCATACCGATTAGCGAGTGAACTGAGCCTTAAATAATTTGAATTACCTGTGCTGAGCGCCAGCCCGACACTGTCATTCTGGCGGGGAGTCGAAGTATAAGTGCAATAGACTTGTGCTCAACTTGATTGTGTAAGCGAATTATTAGGCTTATTTTATTTGTTAATTGGTATTAATTATTAGTTTTCGTAAATTCATCATTCTGTATTTTCTTATAATGATTTAAAAAAATGAGCACTACCATACCGAAATCAACTTTTGAGTTTCTTAAAAAATTAAAACGAAACAATCATCGCGATTGGATGCAAGAACATAAGAAAGAGTATCTAAATGGTGAACAAATTTTAAAAGAATTCTATGCTCAAGTAGAAGCAGAGCTCAATAAAGGAGACGAGATTGCCAAATTAAAAGTATTTCGAATTAATAGAGACGTGCGCTTTAGTAAAGATAAAACACCGTATAATGTCCATCGCAGTGCAAGTTTCAGCAGGGCAGGCGCTCATAGAAGAGGAGGGTACTATCTTAGATTAGAGCCTGGAAATTCTGCAATGGCTGGTGGGTTCTTTTCGCCAGAGTCGGCTGACCTCTTGCGAATTAGAAAGGAATTTGAAATGGACGCTTCAGAAATCAGAAACATAATGAAACAAAATAAATTTAACAATGCATTCCAAGGGTTTGATCAAACGTATTCTGTAAAAACCGCTCCTAAAGGCTTCAGTAAGGAGGATTCGAATATTGATTTAATTAAGTTGAAGAGCTATTTTGTTGTACACAAATTTACAGACGCTGAAGTGTTTTCAGCCAAATTTAAAGACAATCTTGTAGCACATTTTCTTCTGCTAAGACCATTCTTCGATTACATGAGTGAGGTCTTAACAACGGACCTCAATGGCGTTTCGACTATCGACCGATAATCAAATTGGTATATAAGCTTTTAGGCTAGGCGTATTCCAACAATTGAATGTTACTCTTAATTCGATCTTTTACAATATTCATCATGCGCTTGTTCAAAGCTGAAGAATTTTTAGTGTAAACTTCGTACTCCTGAATTGTAAATTGACCAATTATAATGCCTTTAAGAGAATTTCTGAATTTCATGTCTTTATGAATAGCATTCTCCACATAATCAAGACGTTTTTCAATTGAAAGACCATAAAAAACATTTTTATGCTTTCGAACATAGTTCTTGAAAACTTCAACGAGTAAATCATTTTGAAGTTTAGCAACAGGTCTTAAAGTTGTATTCTGAAAGTACTCATCATCAGACATCATTGATGTTATCTTGGCTGAAGGTATCTCTGGACGGATAAGAATAAGGGCAGTATCGCGAGTTTCCATGTGGTTATCGTTTTTTTAAAGATACCTAATTCGACTATATACCTAATTTTAAAAAAAGTAAGTTATAAACATTGATTTGAACAATTTCGCAAGGCAATTTGAAGTTTATTTTTCAAAAATAAATATTCATAAACGAACAGATAAACATCTCCTTTTTGGTTTTTCCAGTATTGTAAAAAAATAAGGAAAAAACACTAATTTTAACCAACAAATTGAATCGTTTGTAACAACAGTTTTGCTATTTCAATTTCATCCGGAATGATTGGCTCAATTTAACCCGACTGTCCATATAATGGCGGAATAGTATCGAGGTCAAGTGATAAACTCGATTTCTATGTTGAGAAAAGTTATTGCAAAATATAAAGTTATTGTTTAATTCAAAAATAATTTTTAACTTATGCTTTTTACTATTAAATACTTTATTATTGATAGGTCATTTGGGTGGATCAACATAACCATAATTTGCTAAAAATGGATCAAAATTTATAGAGCCAATTAGAAAAAAAAGGTTTCTATTAAAATTAAATAGAGGAATTACGCATTTAGTAAATATGTATTATAAAATAATAACTATAAATAGTGACTTATAAACCCTATCTATTACTAATTTTAAAAAAGCTTTGGGCTACAGTAACCGATCTCATTCCGATAATTGTGGTTGTTGTTTTTTTTCAGATTGTAGTAATCAAGCAGCCATTCCCGCAAGTTGGTGAAATAATATTGGGCATTTTGCTTGTGATTGTGGGCTTGATGCTTTTTATAGAAGGTCTTGAAATGGGATTATTTCCAATTGGGGAATCAATGGCTTATGCTTTGGCAAAAAAGGGAAGCCTTTCTTGGTTAATGGTTTTCTCTTTTCTGCTTGGTTTTTCTACAACTATTGCCGAGCCTGCATTAATTGCTGTTGCAAAAGAGGCTTCCGAAATATCATCAGGTGCTGGCTTAATAGATGGCAATCAAAAGACCATGGAATCCTATGCGATGGGCTTGCGGCTTACTGTTGCCTTTTCAGTTGGCTTAGCTATTGTTATTGGAGTATTACGTATTTTAAAGGGCTGGCCTTTGCATTATTTAATCATTGGTGGTTATGTACTTGTTATGTTGATGACGATGATAGCTCCCGAAGCAATTGTGGGATTGGCTTACGATGCTGGAGGGATTACCACCTCTACTATTACTGTTCCATTAGTAACGGCTTTAGGGGTCGGACTTGCAACAGTAATAAAGGGAAGAAGCCCGTTGGTTGATGGCTTTGGACTAATAGCTTTTGCATCACTATTACCAATGATTTTTGTAATGGCATATGGTTTATTTTGGTTTTAATATATGATAATTAATTATTTTACAGAATTTGCTTTAAACTTGTTTTATACCCTGCGGGATGTATTGCCAATTCTTGTTTTAATAATATTCTTTCAACTTGTAGTTTTAAAGCAACCCATTCCACATTTAAAAAAGATGATACTTGGAGGGATTTATGTAGTTTTAGGACTTGCTCTGTTTATGATGGGATTAGAAAAAGCACTTTTTCCAGTGGGTAATATAATGGCAACTCAATTATCTGATCCAACATTTATCGGAGCAACTGGAGCAGAACTCACAAACTGGAAATCTTATTATTGGATATATATATTTGCTGCAATGATTGGTTTCTCTTCAACTATAGCCGAACCATCACTTATAGCTGTAGCAATAAAGGCCGATGAGGTTTCTGCTGGTACAATAAACCCATGGGGGCTTCGCATTACCGTAGCAATTGGTGTTGCTTTTGCACTTGCTTTGGGTACATTTCGTATCGTAACAGGAACACCTTTGTATATTTACATTATGGTTGGATATGTTTTTGTAATCATCCAAACATATTTTGCCCCAAAGGAACTTATTGCTTTGGCTTACGATTCTGGAGGAGTTACTACTTCAACTGTAACTGTTCCTATTGTAGCTGCACTTGGCCTGGG
>RCNB010001815.1_pt1 | contig 13449 bp, 12 predicted proteins | sample 2041321 | NCBI WGS metagenome assembly RCNB01 (sample SAMN09708232, study PRJNA481090) | Marine sediment metagenome, whole genome shotgun sequencing project. | reverse complement strand
AAAAGTAGCTACTATCGATCGAGGACGCTTGGAGAAAAAACCAAAGTATGACCGAATATTGTATGGAGAGTATTGCTTCGTGGGATGAAGAGAGATAATCGTACAATACTCCTCTATAATTTCCGTTTCTACTGGATGGCTGTCTTCTTGTAGCAATGAGATTAGATAAACATCATGGCTCTCTGATAAAGCCTTTATAAAATTAAAAATGCGGATTCTCGACCCATTATTGGGAGGATATGGGAACCAGTAGGACAGAAACAATATTTTCATATAAAATTAGTTACTCAATCAACGAAGAGATATTTTATCTAACACATTCGTTTCATTTTGCGGCATTCAATAATGTGCTTTGAATGAAATCACCAACTAATTCCAATATACTCCCCCTTGATATCTTTCATGGCTACGCCATTTATTTGCACCAGATCAATAACCAATTGATCTGGTCGAACGTGCTGAGCTAAGTCGGTTATTTCATCTTCAGATAATGGTTTAGCTATGACAATATTTTGCGACTTCTTAATAGTCTCAGCTATCGAAGGTTTTATTAATGTAGCAATATGGGGAATTACACGGTTGATATATTCCTGATTAGTTCCAATTAGGGTTGCAATTGTCACTTCTTTATCATAGACAAATAAATCAAAGCCTTTTCCTATCAAGCGTTCGGCTAATTCAACTGCCGGGCTTTCACGTAAATCATCAGTCTGTGCCTTAAAGGTAAGTCCAAGTAACCCAACACGCTTTCTACCGTTATTAAGTAGCATCTGCAATACTCTGTCAATCTGCAGTTGATTACTAGGTAAAATCGATTCTAATGTTGGTAATGATAAGTCATTTCGACGTGCAGCGCTTAATAACGCCCTTATATCCTTACCTAAACATGAACCTCCGAATGCAAAACCCGGTTTCAAGTAGTTCGAAGAAATATTTAGCTTTCTATCTTCCACAAATATACTCATTACTGTATGACTATCGATGCCATGCACTTTGCATAAATTACCAATCTCATTTGCAAACACAACTTTCAATGCATGGAATGCATTGCTAGCATACTTAACCATCTCTGCCACGCCTAATTGAACACGGTAAATGTGAGAATCTGTATCTTTGAATACCTGGGCCACATGGCGTCCACTTCTCTCATCGATCTGAGCTATTACAGTAAATGGAGGGTTGTAATAATCTGAAATTGCGCTTCCTTCGCGTAAGAATTCTGGATTTACACAGAAGCCAAAGTCTCTACCTGCTTTCTTTCCACTCTTTCTTTCCAATAATGGGATCAATTTCGACTCCGCTATCCCAGGAAGTATTGTGCTACGGATAACAATTGTTGAATAATCTTCTTTAGTTTGAAGTCCTTCCGCGATATCCTGACACACTCTCTCCAGATACGTTAGCTCCAGGTCCCCATTTTTTTTTGAAGGTGTTCCGACACAGACAAAAATCAATTCTGCCTGATGTACAGCTTTTATGGATTCGCTAGTAGCATGCAGATTGCCCGACGCAACTTCATCACGAATATAGATGTCCAATTTGGGCTCAATTATCGGACTTTCACCATTGTTTATTAGATCTACTTTTTTGATATTTATATCAACGCCGACAACAACATTTCCGGCCCTTGCAAGACATGCTGCGGTCACACATCCCACATATCCCAAACCGAATATAGCGATTATCATAGAGAAGAATCTCCTTTCAATGCTTTAATGACGAATTAGAACATCAGATTGGGTGAGTAGCATCTCGCAATTTAGCACAATCTTGACTAAGCATGATCATCGTTGATGATCCCGAGGAGATCAACTTGTCGCAATCCCTGATGTCCAAGATATTTGGGATCAGTACCTAATGAAGGATCTTGGATAGCTCGTTAATCTTAGTAGACTATTGCATCTAGGAAGGCATCTGCCCCCATCTATGAAGTAAGAAGTCCTTCATTCCTAATACCATCGCATTCCGGTGGGCACGTTTTCCACGCCATTTTGGCCTTATCGTCCAACTAATAATTGTGCGTATAGATTGCAGCCAAGCACCTAAATACACAGATAAAGGGGCGTGGTGTGTAGATAGTAGGAGGAACCAATTTCGGGTTTTATAATAAGTAACATATGGTTTTGGTCGATATTCTCTCTGCACACCTTTATGCCATATTTTTGCGGAAGGTATATTTGTAACACGCCAACCGCTCTTTCTGGCGCGAAGACACCACTCTGCTTCTTCCTTATATAAGAAAAATCTTTCATCGATCAGACCGATTTGCTTGATAATTGCGTTTCTCACCATTATTGCGCATCCTGAGATGAAATCAACGGTATGTGGTAACACAATTTGACCAATGTCGGATTGGTTTTGCGCAATATGCCACGAATCCCAATATTGATCCAACTTCCCTCCTGCAGATTGAATACAGTCTGGCTCGTCGTGATGATAGACTAGAGGGCCAACTATACCTATTTTCTCGTCAGACTCTCCAAATTTAACAAGCTCTTTAATACATTCTGGATGAAGGATCGTATCTTCGTTTAATATGAAGATCCAATCAGCTTTTTGTGCAATAGCTGCTTTGATGCCAACATTGTTGTTTCCTGCATATCCCATGTTACTTAAAAGGTCAATGATCTGCACGCTAGGAAATGCGATTCGAATAGCATCTCTAGATCCATCGGTTGATCTATTATCCAGCACAATCACTTTATGATTGGAATAAGTGCTATTCAGCAAAGATTCTATACAGGACAGGGTATCTTCCCGACGGTTGCTATTCAGTATCACTGATATGACATATGGTTGTAATAATTCCATCTGGTTCATTGATATATGGATATTTCGGATAACCTTGAAGATTTAGGTTTGGATAAGCCAGGTTTATGGAAAACTTTGGTAAATCATTTATTTTATATGCTTGGCTATTTCATGCATTGACCATATTACAGGTTCTTGGTTACCTGCTATTATACTGACTCAAGCTCTTCCATCTCATCGCGACTGCTCTTTACTTTCGGGATGTTCTTTCGCCAATAAACCAATTGATCTGGTTGTTGGAATAGGTTTTCTAATGCGCGTGTCAGACTATCAACATCAGCTAGCTAAGAGAGGTAACCGCTTCTTCCATGATCAACAAGCTCTGCCATGCCACCTAAATTTGAGGTAATGACTAGATTTCCACAAGCTAACGCTTCCAGGATTTCATTTGGGCTGTTTTCATACCAAATTGAAGGAACTACGACAACATCTAGTCTTTATAATATCTTTTCCGCTTCCACGTTTGTGAAATATCCACCAAATTCAATGCGTTGACCCTATTCAATCACGAGCAATAGTTCCTTTAAGAACTAAGGCCACGCATACTTAAGATTTCCATAAAGAACCAACTTGATCTCATTTTCTCCATAGGGAAGGTTGCGAAATGCGCTAACCCATAAATCAACCCCCTTAAGATATGCGAGCGGTCCGATATAACCGAATACCAGAGGTCTGCCTGATCGAAATTGTGAATCCTTTGCATCCTGTACGATGCTGACACTTTTCGGATCACAGCGATTTGATCATACGGAACTCCTCTGGCAATGAAGATGCTTGCTAAGAATGATACTGGGCGATAACCTCACGAATTTTGGAAAAAAACGCTCTAATATTTGCCTGAGCTGCATCGATTAGGAGCGATAATGCATCTCGTTCCACAATTACGTCGTTGTTAAGTATCCAGATATAATCTGAAACATATTCTACAGCCTATTAGATCCCTAAGTTATTCCCACCAGTATATCCGAGATTGCTTTCGCTCCGGATTATCGTTGAACTCGGGAGAAGAGTTTTAACCTCATCGATGGAAAAATCATTTGAATTATCATCAACAAAAATGACATTAATGGGAGCGTATGTGAGTTTCGAGACAGATTCCAAACAAGCGCACGTGTCGTCGAAGTTTTTCCAATGTAAAATAACTATGCCTACTTTAGGTTTATCCATCTCATCAACCATGCATATTAGATGCTGCCACTAGGTGTTCCTCAATTCTCTTTACGGACTTATCCCATGTCCAATTATTTTGCACGTATTTTCTCGCATTATTTCCATATACCTCAAGAAGTTTCTGATCCCCCAACAGCTCCTTAATCGTCTGAGCAAATTTCCTGACATCCCTTGGTATCAACTTCCCTGTCATCCCGTCGATAACAGTCTCACGTACCCCACCTTCATTAACACCAATAACAGGCGTTCCACAAGACATAGCTTCTAATGGTACAAGGCCAAATGGCTCGGAAATTGGAGCGTATGTAACCAGTAAAGCCTGGTTATACCTCTCGACAAGTACAGAATTATCAATCATTAGTTCAATATATAGGCGAACCCTCAATGTGTGTGCAAGATCTTTCAGATATTCCAACTCACGAGGGTCTGCGGAATTTCCTACAATTCTTAAAGGTGGTCGAAAGGATTCCGGTAGTTGCGCTATACATTCAATCAGGAAATCAAAGCCCTTATTTGGTCTGAGTGCACCAACAGAGAGAATAAAATCTTCCCTTTCAATAGCATCATTTGGACAAAAGATATCACTATCCACACCAAAATATGCAACCTTTGCTGAGCGTCCATATATGGTTTCAATATTCGCTGCTGAAAATCTGGAATTCGCGAGAAGGAGAGATGCATTGAGTGTGCTTTTACGATCTAGATCGATTAACTTCCTGCGGTACAACTTAATCAATGGATCGACTCCATCAATCTTTTCTTTCCAACCCCGGTTGTGATAGGGACGATCGATGCGAGGCTCATAGACCATCCGAAGCGATTCTTGAATTTGGTAGACCGAGGGTGTTTCTAGATAACTCAACACACTGGGTGCTTGTGTCCACATACTTGGATGTACATAAACCACATCAGAGTTATTTGAGTCGATTTCGGATGCAATTCTGCGGGAAAGACTTTGAAGGTGGTTTAAGTTCCGCCATTGTTGAAATTGATTAAGACGTCCAATGGGACTTTTAAATAATCGTGAAGGGCAAAATGTGAAAACTCTATAACCTTGAACATGCGATCTAAGATCACAGAATGAATGGTCAGCCGTAGTTAACGTGAATACATTTATTTTATGAGCCTCTGCCAACCTCCGGGTTGTTTCAAGCAGGATGCGTTTTGCCCCCCCACTAGGTAAGTCATGATAAATAGCTATTTTCACTCAATTGACCTTAACCCAAATATTCCTAGGTACATTACAGTTATTCACCCTTTCTTTACAGACATCAGGTTATTTATTGATACCGCGTGTCCCAACAACTCTCGCGGGATTACCAATAGCAATGGAGTCTGGAAGAATGGAATTCGTAACGATAGCACCTGCTCCTATTACCGCTCCACTCCCGACAATAACCCCATCCAGAATCGTTACCTTTGATCCAATCCAAACATTATCTTCGATCACCACACCCTTGTAGCTTACCCCCTGATCACGGATATCCAGATAAGGATCATCGAAAAGGTGGTTCTCCGCGTGAATATTCACTGATTGCCCGATTAGGACCTTGCTACCAATGCGTATCCCTCCACCAGCGCCCATCACAGCATTGCATCCGATGAATGACTCATCCCCTATCTCAAAATACCCATGGCTTTTGTCGTCTACTGTCCCCCCACAATGTAGCCACAGATTACGATCGATGCTTGTGCGGTTCCCAATCCTGACACCCTGATCTGAAAGGCATTGAAGAAATGAAAAACCTAATATTGTGACATCATCACCCACAGAGAGGTGGCCAGGGTAAGCAATACGCACACCCTTGCCGATACCAAACCGCTTCCCCGCTCTCACACCTCGCATTTGCGCGATCAATCCCCGGAGCAATTGAATTTTGCGTTCAATTCGTAATTCGAATTCATCTACTTTCATTAAAGCAATAGTCCGGACAATTTATTTATTGCCCGTCGACTCCTGGTCTTAGCTCAGCCGGGACAGAGTTGGGTTTACGTTGTCCTATAGTTCTTAATTGCTGTAGAAAACGGCGAAGGCCGCGCCAAACAATTACTGACGTGACCGCTGCATTCTCACTGAGACACAGCGATCTAATAAGAAATCGGCTTTTTAGATCTTCTGGCCAGATATGAACTGCTTGACGAAGACAGTCATACCCAGATTTATCTGCGGGATCCTCCATCATTCTCTCTATTCCAATCTGTCTCCAAAGCCGTGCTCTAATGATAACTGGCATATCATGAAATGGCTTAGACCCAAGAACTTTCCTTTGGGCGGATGGTTGATCAGATAGCAGTTCAATAAGTAATTTATAGAAGAATCTATCACGGGTTTCCAAATTTAGCCCTTCAAACCAATCGGAGTGCAAGATCTTGAAATGGATTCGTTTCAAATCCATCTGTCGCTTTTTAATTCCCGAAGTCTTCGTAAGGTTTGATTGATGGACTCTATACATACAAGTTGGTATATTTAAGAAACCAAACCGAGTCACTCCTGCAAGCCGAATCCAGAAATCCCAATCAGGACCAATCACAAGACCATCATCGAATCGTAGATTGTTCACCCTAATTATCCCTCGTCTTGTAAGCGTACAAGCTGGGATTCCCACCACCGATGGGTCCAATATTAGAGACTCGAGTACATTCTCGGAACGTGCGGGGGGTCTGACATCTGATAATTTTATTGACCTTACACCTCGCCCATCGCAAAAGTAGCCGTCCGATACAACCGCGTCAAATTCCAGATTCTCAGCCAAAAAAATCTGTAGATCATACAATGCATTCGGCAGGTATATATCATCGGCATCAAGGAAGGCGATATACTCACCACGCGCTTGATCCAGCCCGACATTCCTTGCGCTCGCTTCACCTGAATTCGACTGCCGGAAATAAATAATCCGGGGATCATCAAATTCCGAGACGATGCCCGGGGTCTCATCGATCGAACCATCATCAATAACAATTAGCTCCCAATCCTCAAAGGTTTGCGATAATACGCTGCCAATCGCTTCTCTGATATATTTCTCAGCATTATAAGCCGGCATGATAACCGATATATTTGGTGTACTCATTCCACCCATAATTCTTCACCCTCCAGACCATCGTATGGCCATACCCAAGTTGATGATCCTAAAAGATACAGCTCTCTTTGGTTGGTCCTACATATGCGGGTAATGAAAGACTGGAGTATTTAGCGATTCTTTCGTATAAATAAACTTATCAGAAATAGTGCAATGAATACAGCTGACGAGATAATCCCGATGGTCAGGGGAGCCAGGGTATAAGATGGTTCTTGACCTTGGGACAAACCCGGGGCCATCCATAATGTGGGAGTGGCGTGTTGTACTGGCGTTGCCGAGGCAGTTAAAATAATGTCAAGTTCTGGCTCAAACGTGGGCGCCTCGGTAGCCGTAAGAGCGGGCAATGGCTTTTTTGGAATAATTGGTGCCTCTACCTCACGCGTTGCATACCAAACAGTAGTATCGCCCGTCCTGTCGTAATACACCACATGAAGTCGATTTCCCTGACAGGCAACGATCCTCTGACCATGGGGGTCAATTGGACGTTCGTCAATCGGCTCCGGCTTTCCCCACTTCTCACCATCCCATGTCGTAGAAAAAACGCCATCAAACCATGCAATTACAGCATGCAGGGTCCCAGAGCTATCGAGTGTAACTTGATTCTCTCCACCAAATGCGGCCCCGAGTGGCATAATCTCGATAGGTTCACTCCATGTAATGCCTCCGTCGAGAGACCATTGATGCAGTCTATCTGGATTTTGCCATGTCAAGTGAATTTCATCTTCTCCGAAAGTGTATGGGGCGATCCATTCCACACCTTGCCAAGCTGAGCCGTTAGCTTCAATCAATCGATAGTCGCTCCATGAGGTTACACCATCATCCGACCTTATATACCCAACTTCAGAGTAATGACCATATTCTTGTGATCGTATCGTCACTCCAACGTGGATGCGCGATTTTTCATCAATCGCTCCCCTAACTCTGATGTAAGAAGGTTGACTAAAGCTTTTAGATAGGATGACCTCTGGCTCCGTCCATGTTATTCCGCCATCCAATGAAAAAATGTACAGCACTTCAAATAATATACCCCCATCAATAGATGCGGAGTAGATCACATGAATGGTTCCCGATTTGTCGATCATAATGGACCCATTAAAAACGCCGCTATCAAGCATTTCAGGTTTTGACCACGAGCGCGCATCGCTCGCGTTAAAGAGCGAACTTCTTGTATGATAAAGACCACCGTTAAAGTCATCATCAACCCATAGCAAATGTACTGTATCAGTTTCTTCTGAAACAACAGCTTCCAAAGATCGAATCTGCGAATTGGGCATCACAATGACATCAACAGGAGAAGACCAGTCTCTTTCATTCTCTTCTCGGTGAAACACCGCCCCAGAGTCGTCGGAGTTATCAGTCCAGAAGATATGCAAATGTTGATAGGGATCACAGAGAGGAACGCCAAATGCTCGCCAGTTTTCTGTTGCCCCTTCTGTGATGTCGATTGGTTTGCTCCATCCCGCTAGCTCTTCTTGAGCTTGCCCCCCATAAGGAAGTAATAGACCCAGTGAGAGGGAGATGAGGATTGCAGATATTCGTAAATTAATTCTAAAAGGTATCAATTGGCTCAATGACTTCCCTGTATATGATGAAAATGAAAGCAGCTCGCCGTGAGCAAAATAAATAAAGGATTTTAAACCTTAACTACTGAACATCCGAGTTGAGATGTGCATGAATGAGGTCTGTCGAAGCTGCTTGTCTCACATCGATGACTTCAAAAGCACATGGCACAAGACCATCGTTATGGGGTTTTATCCCAAGCCCCATAGACGAGAAGGACACTACTTCAAGCTTTGCGACAGAATGGATATGATGATAAAGATCCCCGGCCGGGTCCGCTAGCCAAAGGCCAAGACTATAAGTACCAGGATTGAGATGCAATTGAGCAATCCTGAAGGTCACAATATTACAATCCTGGAACAAGTGGATGATGCGACCTTGTGATATTGTATCGGCGTTGACCAGCTTCGTCCCAAACTGATCATAGATCGTAACGGCGATGCTGCCCACAGAGCATGATCTCTTTGACTTGATTGCTAACTGAATCTCAAGCGGTCCTCCAGAATATAATTTACCTCCCAATTCAACATTCTGACTGGTATATCGTAACCCAGAAAAATGCGGTTCCTTCGTCCCGTCGCCTTCTGCTTCTGGAACATCTATCCATGTTTCTGGCTGAACGTCAGATATATCATCGGAAAGATATCGGTTGATTACTTCATCACTTGGGCCCTGATATAGGATTTTGCCGTGATCGATGAGGAGGGACGTGGGACACAATCTCCTGATCGCATCCATGTTGTGGCTCACGAAAAGTACCGTCCGCCCCTTTTTAGCAACATCATCCATTTTGCCTAGGCACTTTTTCTGAAAGGCTACGTCCCCCACCGCTAACACCTCATCAACCAAAAAGATATCTGGCTCCAAGTGAGCTGCGACAGCGAAAGCAAGACGAACATACATGCCACTTGAGTATCGTTTTACAGGCGTATCAATAAATCGTTCGATCTCAGCAAAGGCGATAATTTCATCATACTTACGCTTAATCTCCGCCCTGGACATACCTAAAATTGCACCATTAAGATAAATGTTCTCTCCACCAGATAATTCGGGGTGGAACCCTGTCCCGACCTCCAACAGAGAACCTACCCTTCCTCTAATTTTAACTCGACCCTTTGTAGGCTCCGTGATCCTGGATAGAATCTTTAATAGCGTACTTTTGCCTGCCCCATTCCGACCCACTATCCCCAACACATCCCCGGGTTGAATATCGATTGAGACATCTCGGAGAGCCCAAATCATGCTTTTTTTATTCTCTATTCCTCCCCGACTGCTTTTACTAAATTTTCTGAGCGATGATCGAAAAAATGCCGTAAGGGCGTCACGTAAGGTATCGTGACGCATCTGAGGTGCCACGATCTGGTATTGCTTCGAAAGATTCTCGATCCTAATAATGTAGTCAGGCATTGGCCATTAAACGATGTCTGCGAAGGTGCGTTCTGTTCTGTGAAAGTAGATCAGTCCTGAAAAGAACACAAGAATTGTGGTTGCGCTTGAAATGCCAATCGATAGACCCGTTATCGAGTAGCCATTGGATTGACCTTGAAGAAGTGCCCAACGAAACCCTTCTACAACCAAGACCATGGGATTAATATTCAGCACAAACCTGAAGCGTTCGGGAATTAGTTCAGTGCCGTAGATGATCGGAGTCGCATAGAACCAAACCTGCAATAGGAAAGGCACAAGGTATTTTACATCCCGATATTGAATATTCAGGGCTGAGAGCCATAAACTAAAACCAAGGGAAGTGAACGCGGCGAGAATTAAAAATAGCGGTAGAAAAACAACTGTAACGGAGGGAAAGAAGCCATAGACCATCATTAGGACGGTTAATACAAGGAAGGAGATCACGAAATCTACCAGTCCGGATACAACGGCTGTCATTGGAATAAGCATGCGAGGAAAATAAATCTTTGTAATTAAATTTGCACTATCCACCAGGCTTGTGGAGGATTGACTTAGTGAATTAGCAAAGTAGTTCCATGGCAAAAGAGCAGCATAAGCAAATACTGGGTAGGGAATGCCATATGAAGGAACCTTTAGCAAGTACCCGAAGATAATGCTGAAAATAGCCACACTGAGCACCGGTTGCAATACGATCCAACTGATACCCAATGCTGTTTGCTTGTAACGGACCTTCAAGTCTCTCCATATTAGGAAGAAGAGTAATTCCCTATACTGCCAAATTTCCATTACGCGCAAGGATACCCAGCCACGTGTTGGCTCGATGACTAGTTCATAATCAGCTGTATCACTTCCTTGCCTAGATTCTGTGCTAATTATCTGTTCGCTCTTTGCCATATAACACCATCTTCAGCATTTGGCTATGTCATAACTCTCATAGAATCAACTCACACGTTTGAAGGTTGGAATAACATGTGAACTGTATTAGCACCTATGCTTCATAGACCGACCAAGGTCAAAGGAGCACAGGTGAGAACATACACGCAGCTTACCCAAGAACAAAGATATCAGATTTACGTACTTCTGAAAGCAGGTACTAAACAATAGCAAATTGTACGGTTTATCAAAGTTCACAAATCCACGATCAGCATAGAACTCAGATGCAATCCTGGAATTTATGGTTATCGACCCATCCGAGCTCATCAGTTGGCTTTGAACCGCCGCAGGAAATCGCTGCTGGTCCGAACCCATATGATCACGGCGGATAATTGCAAAGAGTTTGTGGACCTAGAGAGTATCGCGAAAGAACGGAGTACTGATTTCTACTTTACTCATCCCTACTCGTCCTGGGAGCGTACCACTAACGAAAACATGAATGGTCTTATTAGAAAGTGCTTTCCCAAGAAGTCCAATTTCGTGACGATCACTGATACTGAAACCGAATTCATCACGGATAGACTCAATAACCGACCCAGACAATACCTCGGATTCATATCACCTAATCAGTATTCTTCAACCATTCACCCATTATTGCATTCCGTAGTCGAATCCATGTTGATGTACTTGAATTCCCAGGACTTGAAATCTTCGATAATACTCTGGGTTAAGCTAGGTAAATTCAAGGTAGTTATTCGTTCCAAGCGAATTAGTATGATTATAGATAATATTGAATTCGCCTTCGAATATGTTTCAACCAAAAACATACCGATATAAGGATCGCATAGGTGACTTATTTACAATAATCATAAACAACAACGGTATACCTAATCCCAAAGTAAAAAGAATGGGTTGGAAAAGTGTCTGATAGGCCAGCATCCATGGCATGAATTTATAAAAGAATTTCGCTACAATGGCTATCACAATAATGTGAATTAAGTATATACCATATGTTTTACTCCCAAGTCTGGAGAGAATACGCTCAAGAGGAACCTTCCGTAATGCGAAGAAACATAAAATAAAGCTTGTTACGAAGAAAATTAATGAGAAAGATCCTATATGAGCACCCCAATATTTCAACGTGTGCCGAAGGAGCAAATCAGATTCAGCGATAACCATGAGGTATAGTAGTGGGGTTGCGATATAAAAAATTGTTCGGTGTTGATGAATAAATTGGCGGAATGACTCTACACGAAGTCCGGATACTACACCGAGCACAAAGAAAAATATCCATCTGGTTAAGGACCAATTCGGTGTGATACTAAGCAAATACGTTAATAACTTTGTATTAAATTGAAAAAGCTCTAGGTACCGTAAACTTGCAGTACTTAATTGAAGAAGAGCAGAAACAAGGAGTACTACCTTCCACTGTGCCTTTGCGAAGGTGACTAGCAACGGTGAAAGAATGTAAAGATAGCATAGAAGAGGTATAAAGTAGTAACCAGGGTCCGCACCTCGAAAAAACAATAATCCCAGATACTCAATTAGAGAGTACCTCGTGCCTTGAATAAAGAGCATTGAAAACATTACAAGTGACCATAATAGATATGGCACGATTAGATTCTGGATCCTCATCCTAATAATTTTCCAATCAAGTTTGTCCATACTGCCACGACTGGCATAAGCCACGAAGAAACCTGATATGAATAAGAACGCAGGCACACTGATATCACCAACTTGTCTTATCGCTAAAGAGATGTAGTAAGGTAGCGAACCAATCAGGTCCCAATTTGGTGAAGTAACAGGGCGATATCGATGAGCCCATAGGAACATGGCAATTTGTCCATACCCAGCAGCATGGTTACAAACTACAGCAATGATGGCCAATCCACTGAGCGCACCAAGTCGTTTAATCAAAGATGGAATCTCCTATTCATAATTTGACTATCAGATAGTCTATCTGTTTATAGCCTTTACCCCAGGGATCTCCTCCCGGGCTTGATCGGTTTCCCTCGCACATTCCTAGTCCTGCATCCTGCGCACAAAACAGGTAATCATAAGCTCCGGTCATCATGTCAGCATAGACAATTTCTTCACCAATGAGATCCGTCATCACGCAATCAATAGCCACAGGATCCGCACTAAGGAATAGGCTGCTGGGTGCATTATTGCCAAACGTTGACCACCTTACAGGTACATCTCTCGCTCCAGTCCGAGAACCATACAATCCATCCCCCATGATCAACACCGTTTTGTCCCGAATAACCGATTTGCTATAAATATCGACGAATGGACTATACGACGCACTGTAAAGAGCGCCAGTCGGTCTGATGAACTCATGTAAGTCATCAGGAACTTCGCGCATTATGTTGTTCAGACTTCCAAAGTGATTCTTGAAACCCAAAGACACTCGATGTATATTGTGTTTCTTCAGAATTGGTACATTAATCAGATATGTTGCTTGCCCCAGGAGGTCCGGAAGCCAGCGGTCACTGAGATCCCCTCCAGGGTCAGAAAACTGGATCCTGAGACTGGGATCCGTTTGACTGTA
>RCNB010001778.1_pt1 | contig 13451 bp, 9 predicted proteins | sample 2041321 | NCBI WGS metagenome assembly RCNB01 (sample SAMN09708232, study PRJNA481090) | Marine sediment metagenome, whole genome shotgun sequencing project. | reverse complement strand
CTGCTTTTTTGGCACCTTTGGCAAAACACTGAAATTCCCATTGTCCTGGCGCAACTTCCTGGTTAATACCTTCAAAATTAATTCCAGTCGCGAGACACATATCCATATGTTCTTCTACAAATTCTCTCCCCCAGGTGTACCTTCCACCTACGGAGCAGTAATATTTTCCTTGAGGTCCTGGAAATCCACCACGTGGAAACCCAAGAGGTAAATCCGTTTCAGTATCCATTAAAAAGTATTCCTGTTCAAATCCGAACCAGAAGTCATTATCATCATCATCAATTTGAGCACGATGATTCGACTCATGCGCCGTGCCATCTGCATTTAACACTTCTGCCATTACTAAAAATCCACTGGCTCTTTGCGGATCGGGATAAATAGCTACCGGCTTCAAAAGACAATCTGAAGAACCGCCTTCGGCCTGCTCTGTGGAACTTCCATCAAAAGACCATAAAGGGCAGTCTTCCAATTTACCACTGAAGTCTACTTCAATCTTGGTTTTACTTCTTAATTCTTGCGTTGGTTCGTGCCCATCCAGCCAAATGTATTCTAATTTACTCTTGCTCATAATCTTCGGTGTTAATTTTTCAATTTTGCGATCTCCAAAAATAAATTATTTTAAATACATCTATGAAAAAATAGGGGGTATTTATTAAAAAAATCGACATATTTATCAACACCCCTATTTTTGTAAGGGTATTTTGCAATATTTGCATAATTAAACGGTTTTTCTATGAATTGTTTAATTTTGCTTTAATCAAATAATAAAATTCAGCTTATGTCCATATTAAGATTCAATGCAATTAGTGAAAGTTTCCAACATAAACCCCTTCCCATAAAAGAAACAGGAAGGCGATCAGAATTGTTCGGAACCCATGTTTTCAATGAAGAAAGAATGCTGCAGTATCTTACGAAGGATGCTTATTTAAGTGTAAAAGGGGCTATTTTATCAGGCTCGAAAATTGATAGAAAAATAGCCGATCAGGTCGCAGAAGCTATGAAAGCCTGGGCTATCACTATGGGTGCAACGCACTACACGCATTGGTTTCAACCTTTAACGGGAGCTACGGCAGAGAAACACGATGCTTTTTTTGATCTGTTAGCGGATGGAAGAGCTGTTGAAAAATTTGGAGGTGCTCAGCTTGTGCAGCAAGAACCAGATGCATCCAGTTTTCCAAGTGGTGGTATACGAAATACCTTTGAGGCAAGAGGTTATACGGCCTGGGATCCAACCTCTCCGGCATTTATTTATGGAACGACACTTTGTATTCCCACAATTTTTGTTTCCTATACTGGTGAAGCCCTTGATAATAAAGCTCCACTATTACGAGCCTTACAAGCGGTAGATATGGCGGCTACCGCCGTTGCTAAATATTTTGATAAAAATGTATCTAAGGTCCACGCAACACTGGGGTGGGAACAAGAGTATTTTCTGGTAGATAAAGCACTGGCCAGTTCTCGCCCGGATATTGTTCTTACAGGTCGGACATTAGTTGGACATCTGGCAGCCAAGGGACAACAACTCGATGATCATTATTTCGGTGTAATACCTTTAAGGGCCATTAATTTTATGCGTGATCTGGAAAAAGAATGTACTCGTCTGGGGATTCCTGTTAAAACCAGGCATAATGAAGTAGCACCAAATCAATTTGAGTTGGCTACGATTTTTGAAGAAGCAAACCTTGCGGTTGATCATAATTTGCTTCTAATGGATATTATGGAAAAGGTAGCGGACAGGCATAACTTTAAAGTCCTTTTTCATGAAAAACCATTTGCTCGAATCAACGGATCTGGGAAACACAACAACTGGTCTCTGGCAACAGATACTGGTGTCAACCTTTTAAGTCCGGGTTCTACCCCCATGAAAAACCTGCAATTCCTTACCTTTTTTGTGAATACAATAAAAGCTGTAGATACTTATGAGGAACTGTTAAGATCTTCAATTGCTTCTGCCAGTAATGATTACAGGCTGGGTGCAAATGAAGCTCCACCTGCTATTTTTTCAATCTTTGTAGGTACACAACTTAGTAATGTATTGGATGAATTGGAAGGGGTTACCAAAGGAAAGCTTTCCCCGGAAGAGAAAACGGAATTAAAACTCAATGTAGTAGGGAAGATTCCTGAGATTTTACTGGATAATACAGACAGAAATCGCACCTCGCCTTTTGCCTTTACAGGGAATAAATTTGAGATGAGAGGGGTTGGTTCAAAAACTAATTGTGCAAAACCAATGACCATTCTAAACACTATTGTAGCACATCAATTAAAGGCGTTTAAAAAGGAAGTAGATGTTTTAGTTAATAAAAAGAAATTAAAAAAGGACGAGGCAGTTTTTAATGTATTAAGAGAATATATCAAGTCTTCCAAAAGAATTCGTTTCGACGGGGATGGATATAGTGCCGATTGGGAAAAAGAAGCGAAAAAAAGGAAGTTGAGTAATAATAAAACTACTCCTTCCGCAATTCAGGTAATGACTTCCAAAGAAAGTCTGGAACTTTTTAATAGCCTGGAAGTAATGAGTACAGTAGAAGTAGAAGCGAGGCAGGAGGTTGAACTCGAGACTTATATTCTTCACACCCAAATTGATGGCAGGGTCTTTAATGATTTGGTTTATAGCCATATTATTCCTTCGGCTATTGAATACCAAAATAAATTAATTAAAAATGTTCTGGGCTTAAAAGAGATTTATGGAGCGGCACATAAAAAGTTATCTGAAGGGCATCTCACTCTTATTGAACAGATTGCCGAGCATATGGTTGAACTAAAAAAGAATACCGATGATATGACCAATGCCAGGAAGATTGCCAACAATTTAAAGAACCTGAACAAGAAGGCTTTCGCTTACAGTGATAATGTTCGGCCCTATTTTGATAAAATCAGATACCATTGCGATAAGCTGGAGCAACTAATCGATGATCAGTCCTGGCCACTGACAAAATACCGGGAATTATTGTTTATTAAATAAACAAATAATTAAAGCTCACATTTTGTGGGCTTTTTTTGTGGTTTATCCTATTTTTGAAGAAACCAAAACCCATGGATCCGTCTACTAGCAAACGTTATGACCAAAGAGGAGTTTCTGCCTCAAAGGAAGACGTACATAATGCCATAAAAAATATTGACAAAGGCTTATTTCCAAATGCATTTTGCAAGATTGTAGAGGATTACCTGACCAGGGATGAGGAATACTGTTTGGTAATGCATGCAGATGGTGCTGGTACCAAATCTTCTCTCGCTTATATGTATTGGAAAGAAACAGGGGATGTGTCTGTTTGGAAAGGTATTGCCCAGGATGCATTGATCATGAACCTGGATGATCTTTTATGTGTGGGGGTAACAGATAATATTCTTTTATCCTCAACTATCGGGAGAAATAAAAACCTGATTCCGGGCGAAGTCATTTCGGCAATAATAAATGGCACTCAGGAATTAATTGAAGATTTGGCTAAACACGGGATAGTTATTTATAGTACCGGTGGAGAAACCGCTGACGTGGGCGATTTAGTACGCACGATAATTGTTGATTCTACGGTAACGGCCAGGCTAAAAAGGGCTAATGTAATAGACAATGGGAATATTTGTCCGGGGGATGTAATTGTTGGTTTGGCTTCCTATGGTAAGGCTACCTATGAGTCCGAATATAACGGAGGGATGGGTAGCAATGGACTTACATCAGCAAGGCATGATGTTTTTTCAAAATATTTGAGCACTAAATATCCTGAGAGCTATGACTCGCATGTTCCGGAGGAATTGGTGTATTCAGGAAGTGTAAGACTTACAGATTCAGTCCAGGATTCTCCCCTTGATGCTGGTAAACTTGTACTGTCTCCTACCAGAACCTACGCCCCGATAATTAAAAAAATTCTTCAGAAATACGATTCTAAAGATATTCATGGTATGGTGCATTGCAGTGGCGGGGCACAGACAAAAATTCTTCACTTCGTTGATAACCTCCATATTGTTAAAGATTCAATGTTCACTGTACCACCATTGTTCAAATTAATTCAGGAACAATCGGGTACAGATTGGAAAGAAATGTATCAGGTCTTTAATTGTGGTCATCGTATGGAACTTTATGTGAATGAAAGCGTGGCAAAAGACCTGATAGCAATTTCCCGAGAGTTTGACGTAGATGCCCAAATTGTGGGCTATGTGGAGCCAAATACTTCAAAAAAGCTGACAATTAAGAGCGAATACGGAACGTTTATCTATTAAGGTATACGAATCACTATTATAAAGCGTTCTTTTTATAGTAGTTTTCAGCCCGATTCCTGGGTTGAAATTACATGTATATTTTAAAAAAATAAATGTTATGGAGAGAAAGGAATTTTTAAGAAGTCTGGGAGCAGGGGCGGCTTTTGCGCTTACCTTCCCTTGTATTAATGGTTGTTCAAGTGATGATGGAGACCTGGAAATGAAACCCATACCTACCGGTGTTGACTTCACTATTGATCTTAATTCACAGGAAGGTTCAGGATTGCAGAATAACGGCGATTTTATTTTATATGACGCTGACGGTGATTCTTTTACGGATGTAGTAGTCGTAAAGAACCTTGAAGGCAATTTTATAGCTGCAAGTCAGATTTGTAGTCATCAGCAAACAGATCAGGTGAGATTTTTGGATGATAATGGAGGAATTTTTCGTTGCTCCACCCATGGATCAGAATTTGATCAAAATGGAGCTCCTTTAAACACAATTACAAACAATCCGCTTAAAACGTTTAACACAGAACTAAACGGTAATATACTTCGGGTTTTTGAGTAATTACGAATTAGTCACATTTTGATAATTACGTGAAAAGTTTGGCCCTAAATCTTTTCGTTTTTTCTTGTACATTTTTGTCTATTGATAAGAAATGTAAAACTATGCGCCCCATATTTTCACAACTAAAAAAAACGCAGTAAGTGAAAAGTTTGGTGGCACTACTTTTTGGTATTCTTACCATGACTTCAGTTTGTGGTCAGGCGAAAAAGAATGTCACCGTAAAGAGATCTGTAAAATTAATGGGCAGTCCCTTTGAACTGACTGTGGTAGCGCAAAATGAAGAAATTGGATATATCAATTTGGAAGAGGCTATTGCAGAAGTCAAACGTGTAGAAAAATTGATTTCTTCCTGGGATCCTGAATCAGTAACTTCAGAAATAAATCGGAATGCGGGCATAAAGCCTGTTAAGGTAAGCTTCGAGCTTTATAAATTAATCGAACGTTCTATTCAGATTTCTGAAATTACCGATGGCGCTTTTGATATTACTATTGCGGCTATGGAAGGGGTTTGGAAATTTGATGGTTCAATGTCCATGTTTCCAATTCCGGAACAAATCAGTCGGGCAGTTTCCAAAGTAGGTTATAAAAAAATCACCCTAAATAATAGTGAAAACACTGTATTTCTTAAAGAAAAAGGAATGAAGATTGGATTTGGGGCAATTGGAAAGGGTTATGCTGCAGATAAAGTTAAGGAACTTTTAGTATCCAAACAGGTTCCTGCAGGTATGATTAACGCTTCAGGAGATATTTCAACCTGGGGGACCAAGGCAACCGGAGAGAAATGGTTAATAGGCGTGGATCACCCCAGAAGTAATGGCAAAATATTTACCTGGCTACCTTTAATAGAATCTTCTGTATCAATTACAGGTAATCTGGATAGATATGTTACTTTTAACGGTAAGAAATACGCACATTACATCGATCCAAAATCCGGGTATCCGACCACTGGAATTAGCAAGGTAACCGTACTTGCCAAAAGTGCGGAACTATGTGACGCTCTTGCTACTGCCGTATATATTTTAGGTAAGGATAAAGGAATTTCCTTAATAAATCAGCTGGGTGATACCGAAGTAATAATTGTGGACAGCTATAATCAGATGTTTCATAGCCATGGGATAATTCTGGACACGAAAGAATAAATTTTCTCCTTCTTCTTTTATAAAAACTCTTTCTCTCTTGCTTGTGAAGAGGTTGATATACCTTTAAAAATTTGTAAATTCGCTTACCTAAGAGATGATTGCATGTTAGATAAATTAAATATTGTTAAACAGCGCTTTGATGAGGTGTCAGACCTTATAATACAACCTGATATTATTTCAGATCAAAAGCGCTATATAAAACTTAATAAAGAATATAAGGATTTACGCTTACTCGTTGATAAAAGAGACCGATATATTGAGTTGACCAATAATATGAACGAAGCTGAAGAGATCATTAGTGATGGTAGTGATCCGGAGATGGTTGAGATGGCAAAAATGCAAATGGATGAGGCTAAGGAGGCTTTGCCTGTATTGGAGGAGGAAATAAAGTTGTTATTAATTCCACAAGATCCGGAAGATGCTAAAGATGTAGTGATGGAAATACGCGCAGGGACAGGTGGAGACGAGGCCAGTATCTTTGCAGGAGACCTTCATCGCATGTATACCAAGTATTGTGAGTCTAAAGGTTGGAGAACGAATATCATCGATTTGAGTGAAGGCACCAGCGGAGGTTATAAAGAAATTCAATTTGAAGTTACTGGAGAAGATGTATACGGGACACTGAAATTTGAAGCAGGGGTTCATCGCGTGCAACGCGTACCTCAGACAGAAACACAGGGTCGTGTTCATACTAGCGCGGCAACAGTGATGGTCCTACCGGAGGCTGAAGATTTTGATGTACAAATAGAACCTAAGGATGTGCGTGTAGATTTCTTCTGTTCATCAGGTCCGGGAGGCCAATCTGTAAACACAACCTACTCTGCTGTTAGGTTAACCCATATTCCCACAGGTTTGGTGGCTCAGTGTCAGGATGAAAAATCGCAGCACAAGAATAAGGATAAAGCCTTTAGAGTTTTGCGATCGCGACTTTACGACATGGAACTGGCTAAAAGACAAGAGGAGGATGCCGCAAAACGCAATTCACAGGTTAGTAGTGGAGATCGTTCAGCAAAGATTCGCACGTATAATTATCCGCAGGGCAGGGTTACCGATCATAGGATAGGCCTAACGCTCTACGATCTGCAGAATATAATCAACGGAGATATTCAAAAAATTATTGATGAATTGATGTTGGTTGATAATACCGAAAAACTGAAAGAAGCTTCGGAGATTTTTTAGAAATTAGGATGAAAATTGAACACTTAATTGAGCAAATCCATAAAAAGAAATCCTTTCTCTGTATAGGTCTGGATACAGACCTGGAAAAAATACCAGAACATCTCCTAAATGAAGAGTCGCCAATTTTTTCATTTAATAAGGCTATTATTGATGCTACCCATCACCTTTGCGTAGCCTATAAACCAAATATTGCTTTTTATGAAGCTTATGGTTCAATGGGTTGGGATGCGTTGCGTAAAACTATTGAATACCTTAATGAATTTTACCCTGAATTATTTACCATTGCAGACGCAAAACGAGGCGATATAGGGAATACTTCATATAGATACGCAAAAGCATTTTTTGAAGATTTGGATTTTGATTCAATTACGGTTGCACCATATATGGGCAGGGATTCTGTAGAACCATTTTTATCATTTGAGAACAAACATACCATTCTCCTGGCATTGACCTCAAATGAGGGTGCCTTTGATTTTCAAACAAAACAAATTGGGGAAAAGAAGCTGTATGAGCAAGTTCTGGAAACATCAATATCGTACAAAAATTCTCAAAATCTAATGTATGTAGTAGGAGCTACAAAGGCGAGTCATTTAATTGAAATCCGGAAAATAATTCCAGATAGTTTTCTTTTAGTGCCAGGGGTAGGAGCACAGGGTGGAAGCCTGGAAGAAGTTTGTAAATATGGTATGAATAAAAATGTTGGGATATTGGTGAATTCCTCAAGAGGGATTATCTACGCCTCAACAGAACAGGATTTTGCAATTATAGCGGCACAAAAAGCTACCGATTTACGTGATAAAATGGCAAAAGAACTTAGAAAGAACTAAGTATTACTGCACAAATTCCTCTAAAACCTTTTTAAGCTTCCTTGCCTTCAATTCAAAAAATGCTGCAAGCTTAGCATCTGTAGCCTTAAAGTCTGATGCCTTACTTAAAAAGTTCTGATATTGATATTCTATTAGGGCCAGAGCCTTTTGTCCACTTGTTATAGGAGTAATCGCTCCAACTTTACAATATTGATTATCCATGGTCACATTCTTTGTTCTTACAAATATACGGCCAAAATGAAGGTTTGGATGTTTGCTTCTATATGTATTCACCTAAAAATCAGGTGATTTGTCTAATTTTTAACTAAATTGTTGAATATAAGCCCCAAATGCTTTCAAAAATCTAAGATTGCGGGACTTTGAATGTTTTACAGGAATCATTGAAAATCTAGGGTAAAATCTTCAGTTAATTATTTTTTCACAATTGTAAATTACAATTTGATCCTTTTACTCCAATAATTAATTTGTAGCAAAAAAAAACCGGTGCTTCCACCGGTTTAAACTAACTAACTCAAAAAATACTAACTCAAATAATTCGTTTAAGGATATCTGCCTTATAAGTCAGCAGAACTACAATATTTTAAAAATTGTAGTGATTTACCTTCAAAATTTTAACGTTAAAATTTTCTGTTTATTGCAAGGATTTTAAGAAATTTTCACTTAATACTTTAAATTATACAGAATTCGTTGTTAAAACTAACGGTAATTGGATAAATTATTGGTGACTTAGGATACCCATACGATTTTCAATAGTGATCGGAAATTAACTTCTCGGTTTCTGTTTTGTTTTTAAAAACATCAAAAGTTTTCCCCTGTGTACGTAGGGCACCAAGGGTGTTTGCATATTGAGCTGCTTTAATGGGGTCCTTGTAAAAAGAAAACCCATAGGCCAAACCACCGGCAAAAGAATCTCCGCATCCGGTAGTATCTACAACATCTTTCATAAATACAGATTTTATAAATTTTTTCACAGTAGCATCATCTTCCCGGTAATACACCACGCAACCTCTTGAATCTAGTGTGACATAAAAATACGTAACCCCTTTGGACAGCACGTGTTCTGCCATTGCATCCAAATGATCGGTTTTATCTTCTTCATAACTCGTCATTTCCTCATATTCATATTCGCTTTTAAACCAACACGCCTGAGATTCTTCAAGATTCATTTTAAGAACATCAATATGGGGAAGCCATTCATCCATATCCACCCAAAACTTTCGGTATCGATCTCCGGTCATGCTCATTGTTGTAGTAGGCCCATGCGCATCAAAGATTATCAACCCTTTTTTATGCTGTTTAATATAACTCAGCGTACTAAGGGAAATTTCGAAGTCTGTAATAGGAACAAAAACATACGCATCAATATCATCTATATCTGAAATATCTTTTGGCAAGATAGGTCTCATACAGGATGTTTGTTTCTCTAATCGATTATTTTGATCTATAAACCTCAATTCTATCACTGTGCCTCTGTCTTCCTCATTCCCAATATGAGAAGTGTCAATATTTGAATAAGGTTTAAACACTTCAAGAATAGGATCAAAATCTTTTTGATGTACATTGGTGATTGGAATAACAGTACCTTCCTCTCCCAATAGTTTGGACAAAGCAATTACAGGATGTGTTACACAACCATATTTTTGTATTACCTCGTCCTGGTGCGTGTAAATGGTATCTCTTGGTATTGGCCCTAAAACTGCTATTTTAACCATAAGCCTAAATCTTTGTAAAATATTATTCTGTTAATATACTAAATAATATGCGGGCTAAAAAGGGCTTTTACTATGAGGTTATGAGAAAATTACTGTTTTATTATTGTAAACCATTGTTTTCCTGTTTACGTGAAGTTGAACGGCCCTGGAAAGTACAATTTTTTCCAGATCGCGTCCTTTAGCAATAAAGTCTTTCACTCTGTGTGAGTGAGATACCATTGTAACATCTTGCTCAATTATGGGTCCTGCATCCAGAGCTTCCGTAACATAATGGCTGGTAGCTCCAATGATTTTCACACCCCGTGCAAATGCAGCATGATAAGGTTTGGCTCCGGCAAATGCAGGAAGAAAGGAATGGTGAATGTTGATTATTTTGTTTGGAAAATGATCTATAATTTTACTGCTTATTATTTGCATATATCGGGCCAATACTATAAAATCTGTATTATGGTACTTTAACAGTTCCAATTGTTTCTTCTCAGCCTCTGCTTTAGATTCTTTAGTTACAGGGATATAGTAGAAAGGAATTTCAAATTGTTCAGCAATATGTTTAACCTCTTCATGATTACTTAAGATGAAAGGGATTTCCACCTCCAGTTCGCCCGATTTATATCTGCTGAGCAGGTCATACAGGCAATGGTTGTATTTAGATACAAAAATGGCCATTCTCGGTTTCAGGTTTCCCGGATGTATGTTCCAGTTCATCTCATATGGGAGTGCCAATTTGGTCTCAAATTCTTCTTTGAATTCAGAAAATGCAATCGTGTTATTTGAAAACTCACTTTCCAGACGCATAAAAAAAACACCCAGCTCCTCATCAACATGCTGGTCCAGGTACACTATATTTCCTCCTTTATTGTGTATAAACCCAGTTATAGCACTTATTATTCCAGATTGATCTGGGCAGTGAATAAGAATTGTGTTTCTCAAAATGATATATTTAAGCCTGTAAAATTATAATATTAGGAACAGAGGATTGGTGAAACTAATGATTTTTATAAAATTCTGATTGCAAGGTGATTTTTTTTGCATTTTCCGTAAATTGCTAACCTAAAGAAGCCCGAAAATTATCAATGGAACAAAATAAAGTCTATAAACCAAAGAATAAAATAAGAGTTGTTACTGCGGCTTCTCTGTTTGATGGCCATGATGCAGCCATTAACATTATGCGGCGCATTATTCAATCTACAGGAGTAGAGGTCATTCATTTAGGCCATGACAAAAGTGTTGATGAGGTTGTAAATTGCGCTATACAAGAAGATGTCAATGCCATAGCAATGACTTCGTATCAAGGCGGTCATAATGAATATTTTAGATATATGTATGACCTTTTAAAAGAGCGTGGAGCTGGTCATATTAAGATATTTGGTGGTGGCGGAGGGGTAATTCTTCCAGTAGAAATAGAAGCCTTGATGAAATATGGTATTACCAGGATATATTCTCCGGATGATGGTCGAACTATGGGATTACAAGGAATGATAAACGATCTTGTAGAACAAAGTGATTCATCGGTTCCCGACTTAATACTAGATAAAGGAACTACCCTCATTAAAGCTTTAAAGAGAAAGCAACCAAAGACTATTGCACGACTGATAAGTCTTGCAGAAAACAGACCTTCTGAATTTGAAGAACTCTTTTCCGGAATTCGCCAGGATAAAAATCAAGTTCCTGTGTTGGGAATAACAGGTACGGGAGGTTCTGGAAAATCTAGTTTAGTTGACGAGCTCGTCCGTCGATTTTTAAGGGATTTTCCAGAGAAATCTATTGGTTTGATATCTGTTGACCCTTCTAAAAGAAAAACAGGAGGAGCTCTTCTGGGTGACCGGATCAGAATGAATGCAATAAATGATGATCGGGTGTATATGCGATCCCTGGCAACACGACAATCCAATTTGGCATTATCTAAATATGTAAAAGAGGCTGTTGAAGTACTAAAAACAGCTGACTTTGATCTGATTATTCTTGAAACCTCAGGCATTGGCCAGTCAGACACAGAAATAATTGAGCATAGTGATGTTTCCCTTTATGTTATGACCCCTGAATTTGGTGCTGCAACTCAGCTTGAGAAAATTGATATGCTTGATTTTGCTGATCTGGTTGCTATAAATAAATTTGATAAAAGAGGAGCTCCGGATGCCTTAAGAGATGTAAGGAAACAATATGTACGAAATCAAGGACTATGGGAAACAGATGTTGAGACATTACCGATATTTGGCACTATAGCTTCACAATTTAATGACCCGGGCATGAATCGTTTATATAAGGCGGTTATGCAACAATTAAACGAAAAGGCCAATGCAGATCTTGTTTCGACCTTAGTAGTCAGCCAGGAAATGGATCAAAAGGTATTTATTGTACCCCCATCCAGGACAAGATATCTTTCGGAGATTGCAGAGAGTATTAAATCTTATGATACTAAAGTGTTACACCAGGTTGAAGTAGCCCAGCAATTATATGGAATTTGTAAAACAATAGCAGGTCTTTCCAAGACTCCGCCAAAATTAACCAGTGCGGGGATAGAAGCTTCCAGTTTGGATATTTCAGAGGAAGGTGAAAAAGATAATTTAATTCAACTTTTATTAGTTGAATTTGAGAGGGTAAAACTCAATTTTGATCCTTATAACTGGGAGATTATACTCAACTGGGATAGTTTTGCGAATAAGTATAAAGGCCCTTCTTATGTTTTTAAAGTTAGAGAAAAAGAGATAAGTATAGACACGCATGTTGAGTCACTATCAGGCCTTGCAATTCCCAAAGTGGTTTTGCCAAAGTATAAAGCGTGGGGAGACCTGCTTCAATGGAGATTACAGGAGAATGTACCGGGAGAATTTCCATATACTTCCGGACTTTATCCTTTTAAAAGGACGAGTGAAGATCCCACACGGATGTTTGCCGGTGAAGGAGGACCTGAACGAACAAACAGAAGGTTTCATTATGTAAGTCTTGATATGCCTGCCAAGAGATTGTCCACTGCATTCGATTCCGTTACACTTTATGGCAATGATCCTGATCACAGACCCGATATTTATGGAAAGATAGGGAATGCGGGAGTATCCGTTTGCTGTCTGGACGATGCCAAAAAGTTGTATTCCGGTTTTGACCTGAGTGATCCTATGACATCAGTTAGTATGACCATAAATGGGCCGGCACCAATGCTATTGGGTTACTTTATTAATGCTGCAATTGATCAAAACTGCGAGAAGTATATACATCAAAATGGCCTTGAAAAGGAGGTAGAATCAAAAATCGAAGCCCTTTATGGCGGAGATTCAAAAAACAGGCCAAAATATCAGAGTACTTTACCCGAAGGAAATAACGGCCTTGGTCTTTTTTTACTGGGTATAACCGGAGATAAAGTACTTGCCCCTGAGGTTTACAAAACGATTAAACAAGAGACTTTAAAAACAATCCGGGGAACAGTCCAGGCAGATATTCTAAAAGAAGATCAGGCACAAAACACCTGTATTTTTTCAACAGAATTTGCACTGAGACTTATGGGTGACGTTCAGGAATACTTTATTCTCAAAGAGGTAAGGAATTTTTATTCCGTATCGATTTCAGGTTACCACATAGCAGAGGCAGGTGCAAATCCTATTACCCAGTTGGCTTTTACGTTATCAAATGGTTTTACCTATGTTGAATACTACCTTAGCCGGGGGATGGATATTAACAAGTTTGGTCCCAACTTGTCTTTTTTCTTTTCTAATGGAATAGATGCTGAGTATGCCGTGATAGGAAGAGTTGCAAGGCGTATTTGGGCAAAAGCGATGAAAGATAAATATGGTGCAGATTCCAGGGCGCAAATGTTAAAATATCATATACAAACTTC
>RCNB010001777.1_pt1 | contig 13454 bp, 14 predicted proteins | sample 2041321 | NCBI WGS metagenome assembly RCNB01 (sample SAMN09708232, study PRJNA481090) | Marine sediment metagenome, whole genome shotgun sequencing project. | reverse complement strand
TTCTCATGCTAGTCAGTATGCTGAGTGTATTGGATTAGAACATATAGGTTGGAAAAACCCAAAAAATAATGGAGTTGAAGAGATTATCACTAGGAACAAAATATATCCAGTAACAATTTTACGATCTTTAACAAAAAGAGAACATATGATGCTTTCAAAAGCTAATGTCATAACATTAAATGACATAGTCGATAAAAAATCTAATATGAAAATAAAAAGATCCAGGAAAGCTTCATTAATACAGGAAGCTGAAAGAATATTAAATCATCAAAATTGATCTAGCGTAAAAATGATTGATTATTTCATATTTTACTTTATTGAGTTGTATGCATCATATGCTAGTATTATTGACAGTATTAGATGCCCAACAACATAGATGTAAAAGGGGTAAGTGAAGATTAGCCCGATTCCAGTAATGAGAACAGGTGAGTGCTCAAAAATGGCTACTAAAATTAAACCATATCCAAAAACTGGATTATTTCCAATGTATAGATAACCTGAACCCCATATGAAGAAATTCAATAATGCAGCAATTAATGGATTTTTTTCATTAATACTACTCATGAGAATCATATGGTTCTGTTATACCGTTACATATTAAGTACTTGCACGTAGTTTAGATTTACCATTTGTTTAGTAAATATTAGTTAATCAGACCATTTTGTCATTTATTTCATCAAGCTCTTAACATTTGTTTAATTGCGCGCGCGCCAGGTGTAGATTACGATTTTCCAAACAATTGGTTCCTCAACCCTTATACGCCGTAGCCATATAACCTCTTTTTTTAAAATCAAAGTAACAAAGTGAAGTTTTTTTATTTCCTCTTTCAAAATTACTTGTTTAATAGTAAAAACGTGTGGGCTTCCCACACCACACATTAGCATTTTACTAGTAAATTCATTTTTGATCTTATTCATTAAACTAATAATGCAATAATAAATACTAGAAGAATAAAATATTAGGTGGATACCTCCCAGTCCACCAATTCTTTCAATTAATAAAACCTTACTGATTTTTACTTGCGCGTGCATGCTTTATGGTAATGTTGTCTTCGTTTGAAATATTTTCTAATTCTTACTGTATATAAAAAATTGTTAATGCTCTATTCCAATATGAAACCATATAATTCTGAACGCATACCTATTCTATCATGGATACTCTCGGTTTTAATCAGCAGGTTATATTCTTATCAGTTAGTGACCTAGATTCTTCTTCTCGTTTTTATGGTGAAACCTTGGGCTTAAGGTTAGCATGTGATCAGGGCACATGCAGGATCTATCACCTTTGTGGTAGCTCATACATTGGGGTCTGTAAGGGGGAGCCCCCAAGGTGGCCAAACGGGTTAACATTGACGATGGTTTCTGCTGATGTCGATGGATGGTATGAACGACTGAAAGAGAGAGATGTTGAAATTAAGCATCCCCCAAAACTTAACGAGAAGTACAAAATATATCACTTCTACCTCAATGATCCCGATGGATACACAATTGAAATACAGAGATTCGTTGAGCCCTTGGTGTGAACCCTTAAACCCCACGAATCCCTGGAATAAATGGAAAACATTGACCCGGACCCTCCGTCTTTATTATCCTCATCCCAAATTCCCCAGTGTATCAGTTACCGGTGCAGAGTGTTGTTTGAACTGTGAACACTGTGGTGGTCATTATCTGGTTCATATGCCTGATGTCAGCACCCCGGAGAAGCTTAAGGAATTTGCATTTAGCCTCGTAGACCATAATGGTGTCGGGATGCTGGTGAGTGGGGGATCAACGAGCAAAGGTAAGGTTCCATTATCTCCATTTATATCCACATTAAGATGGATTAAGGAGAATACTGACCTAATTCTCAACATACATACAGGGTTGGTAAACAAGGAGGAAGCAGAGAGTATTGCCTCCACTGGAGCAGATATCGCTAGTGTAGACCTTGTGGGAAGTGATGATTCTATTAAACGGGTCTATGGTCTTGATGCAGGCTTCAAGGATTATTCTGAATCTCTCTATCTCCTAAAGGATGCCGGAATGAATGTAGCACCCCACCTGACAATAGGCCTTGACTTTGGGGAAATTTTAGGTGAAGATGATGCATTAAAAGTAGCATTAGCTGTTAGACCTGAGGTCATTGTGATTAACGCTTTGATTCCTACCATTGGAACCGGAATGGCAGACGTGAAGCCTCTACCCCATAATACGATATTTAGTTACCTCCAAAAAGCTCTAGATAACAAATTTGGTATCCAAATATCAATGGGCTGTATGCGACCGAGAAAGAATAAACCAGAACTTGAGAAAGCTGCAATAATAGCTGGTATTCACAGGCTTGCCATTCCCTCAAACTCCACATTAAAATGGTTAGAGGAACAGGAAATCAAAACAAAGATAATTACTGGTTGCTGTGCGATTCCTCTCAGCCTTGAAAACCGGGCTCTAAAGCTAGCCTGATGACGTGAATAAAGTCCTTGGGTGAGACTCCGAAAAGTCTTACCGTGTTCATCGAAAAGAACCTGCTAATAACTTCCTCTAATTCAGCTATACGGATTCCCTTCAAATCTCCCTCGAGGGCTATTATTGCTTCCTCCGGGTGCATGAAAAAATCACCCGTAATTTTAACGTTGACAAGTCTAGCTCCATCCTCCTCGATCTCAGCGGAAACCAGTTTACCACCTGGAACCTTATACTCAGATCTTCTCATCTCTGAAACACCCACTCATGACTGCTGTAACGTCTACGATACTCCTCGACCAGTTTTCCCTCATATTCCGTAAGTTCTCCGGGTACTAGTTCAACATCAAATGTTTCCTCAAAGCCCAAGACAAGTGCATCCCTTGTCTCCGAAAATGAAACATCCCGATCCAGATATCGTCGTATATTTGTTACTCTTTCCTCAACGGATTTAATCATTTTATCACTGATTTTAGCATCGGAGACTCTAAGCACCTGAAACATTTTCACAATGTCGCTGTCAATTAGTACCGTCCCGTGCTGTAAAACAACGCCATGCCTTCTGGTCTGAGCGTTCCCTGATATTTTCTTTCCACCAGCGATTATGTCATTTACTGGTTTGAATTCACTATTAACTCCCAAATGGGCTAATCCTTTAATGACTGCTCTACAGATGAGTTCATATGATGCTAATATATCTCTAGGCACCTTGGCATCATTCTCAGGGGCAACAAAACTATAGGTTAACTCTCCATTATAATCATGAAAAACAGCACCGCCACCGGTTATCCGCCTGATAACGTCGATTTCTTGTTTTTCGCATTCCTCTAGGTTAACCTCTTTGGCTATACTCTGAAAGTATCCTATACTCACGGCTGAGGGATTCCACCTGTACATCCTAACCGTATTCGGTGTCTCCTCACGTCTCCGTGCTGAAGCAACAGCCTCGTCAATAGCCATCTGTGTGGGTGCATCCTCCACCATAATATCAATTAGTCGCCAAACTTCAGTCAAACCGGCACGCATCCGTTGAATTTAACTTTAGTCTTTCCAATAATTTAGGGTTACCGGATGTGACCAATTAAGCTGGTTTCCTTTTCAATTTCTTCTTCCGTCAGAGGTCTGGGATAGTTGTAGAATGGACCTGAGGGTTTTTCATTGTAGAAGGGTCTGTTACAGCCGGGACAACCGGAAGTCTGGAAAGCTAAACCTCCGCCTAGATATTCCTTCCAATCCTTTATTCCAAAATCGGTTAGCTTTCCATCTATGAAACCCATCTTACAGAATTGCGATGCTTTTATCGAGATAAGGTGTCGTGCAGCTTGTATACGTCTGTATGATTCTAGTTGTGGTTGATCCAGATGTTCCAGTTTGGTACCCTTCAGTGGTGTAAATGCAAATAGAGATGTTAAAACACTCATATTTTTAAGTCTCTGTATCAGAAATATTGCTTCTTCCTCTGATTCACCAAACCCAATGATTAGGTTAGATCCCACCATTCCTTCACCAAATATTTCCACAGCGTTTTCAATTGCCCTTAGATGTTTCTCCCAGCGATAAGGTCCATTAATATCCTTTCCTTTTACCGAGTCAAATAGTGACTCTGTAGCAGCATCCAGGGGAATGCTTATCCGTTCAACACCTGATTGCTTCAGCTTATTCATGGCTTCCTTATCTACGGGACATGTGTCCACTGAGATAGGTAACTCCGTGTTTTCTTTTAGGTTTTTTACCAGTGAGTATACATCTTCTATGAATCCGGGATAATTGACTATCTGGATACATACCCGTTCAAGTACATCTAGTCTGGGATTCCTGAAACTTTCCAGTACATCCTCCCATAGGAAGACAGGCCATATAACCCTTGAAAGATGGTCTCTTTCAGAGTTACTGTCTCTTGCCTGAGCACAGAAAGCACAGTTGCCTATACAGTTTCCTTCAGTATAGGTCATTAGATATGCTGTGGTTGGTGGAACATCAAGTCTTATATCAACAAGACCAAGAACTCCCGCTGTTCCTATGCTTAGCCTGATCTTCTCCAGAGATAACATCCTCTTTACACCGAAGAATGAGGTTGTATACATTTTTAACTCTTATACAATTAGATATGTTCATACCATTTTGTGTAATGTTGTACTATGTAGACATCCTTAGTTTCAAATATTACCTTGAAAGGCTTTGACTGTCCTGGTTCTAGTGTTCCTATATATATTGAGTCAAGGTATTCGTTGATTAATCCATCAAACCAGCTAACATATACCGTAACATTGTGTGCTGGAGCACCACCGAGGTTGCGTATGTTCCCTGAGAATATCTGGTGTTGTGTTCCCTCATAGGTCATGATGTCGTATGATAGATCTGGAATCTCAACTTTAGGGTAGACCTGCATCATACCTATAACCATAGCACCCACTAACCAAGCGGCTAAAATGGTGCTTACCAGCATGATGTAACCTCGTTTATTCAATTTACTAATTTACCTTCAAACAAATTCATCTCTATTTTCGAGTTAATATTCCTTGTAGAGCTGAAAAAGTGTATAAAAATATGATGTCATAGATATGTATCATTTTATATCTTAATTTATTCACTTTTCACCGTTGGAATCATGAAAAAATGCTTATCAGTATCCTAGCTAGTCCTATTTCTGTTTAAGGTGTTCTGAACAATTACGGATTTGATTGTTGCTTGCTATTCAATAGCTAAAGTCATTGGCTCCTTACCCACCTTCTGGGAGGTGAAAGTTTGCCGAGATTAGGAATATGTCCTCACTGTGAGCAGATGCTTGATGATAACGATGTTGATGTAGTTCAATTCAAAGGTATCATTGGGCGACACTTTGCTCATAGATGTAGAAAATGTGATAAAATCATAGGATTCTCAAGTTTCTTCAACTCTTAGAATCTCTTCACACCTTTTTTAATATCATACCTATATTATATTTGTGAATTAGTTGATCGTCAACCCTTACCTAGACGTAGATAAGAAGATTCTTGCAGAGATATACTCCGGAGATGAACCTATGAAAAACTTGGAGGTACTCTGCGATATTCATGGTAGTAGATTCCCTGGAACTCCAGGAGACTTGGGATCAGTACATTTCATGGTGGAAAAATTCAAGGAATATGGTCTTGAGAACGCTCATAGTGAAAGCTACAAGATACCCGGATGGAAACGGGGAAAAGCAACCCTAATGGTTACAAGCCCTATTTTCAGAGAGTTTGATGTAATCAGTTTACCCCATAGTATTAGCGGAGAGGTAGAAGCCACACTCGTTGATCTGGGAGCAGGTCACCTTGACATCTATGAGGTACGTAAGGAGGAGATAGAGGGAAATATTGTAATGGTTTCTAGTGCAAGGCCCATGGGGATGAACAGGAGCCTTCATAGGTCAGAAAAATTCAGGAGGAGCGTCCTATCTGGTGCTAAAGGATGGATATTTATGAATCACTATCCAGCATATGGACCACCAACAGGAGGCATCAACCCGTTGATACCATCTATTGGCATATCCTATGAGGACGGCACATTCCTCCAACGCTTATTAGCAAGAGAAGGAAAAGTCAAGGTAAGGATTAAAACCACCGATAAGAATCTGCCAGTTGAAACCTACAACGTTGTCGCTGAAATCCCAAAAATTGGCAATGATCGTGAGTACGTTATCAGTGGTAGCCACTACGACGGGCACGATATCAGCCAGGGAGCTTATGATCCAGCCTCAGGGGTAGCGGTAGTTATGGAGATGTCGCGCGTACTCCATATGAACAGGGAAAAACTGAAGCGTACAGCAAGATTCATCCTGTTCGGTGCAGAAGAAACTGGTCTTCATGGATCAAGATACTATGTCAAGACCCATCAGAACGAGCTTAAAGATTGCAGATTCATGCTCAACCTTGACAGTGCAGGAGGTCCTGGAAAGAAAGGTGTCATATTCACAGGTTACCCTGAGCTCTTCCAAGAAGCTGTTAGATGGGCCAAGGAGATGAAAACAGAGATACCTTATCTCAGCAGGATCAGTGGAGCTAGTGACCACTGGCCTTTTTTCCAGCAAGGGGTACCCACAGCAAATGGGGGAGACCCAACACGTACATCAATTGGGAGAGGATATGGTCACACAAAATATGACACCGTTGACAAACTTGAACTCAAAGATCTGCGGAATGCAAGCGCAAACTACGCTCGTATTCTGTTTAGGGCAGCAAATACTGACAACTGGCCTGTTAAACGTAAATCAAAGCAAGAAATCAATGCTCTAGTAAAAGCTTCAAGACCAGGAGGAGGTCCAGATACTGCTCAACTCCTCCGAGAATATGTATCATCATGGCCTGAAATGCATTCAGAAACTAGAGAATGGTTAGACAGAACAAATATCTAACCTATACTTTTCTTTATTCCCAAGAAATGTCATAGCTTCATATTTTCATACATGTTAGTTCCATGTGTTCCTACTCATTTATCAATCATAATTGTTTCCATGGTCCAGTATTCGCGCGGGGATTTCCAAACTCTAGCAATTGCACTTGGTATGATCTTTTCACTGTTCGAACTCGAAGTGTCACAGAATAGATAGATAAGAAGATTATATACTTTGGAGTTTTGATAGTTATTTTTTATTAAAAATAATTATGAATATTAAAACTGATAAATTAATCCTTATACTATTAATGTGTTTTTTTAACTATAGGACTCGCGCGTCCATGAAAAGATAGAACTGTTTAATCGTTTCATTTCTATAACATTATCGATACATTTGGCTGCTCAAAATTCCTATTTACGGGTTTTACTTAAACTACCTATTATAAAAAACATTAAAACAAAACCTCCTACTGTCGCACCTTCTGATCCGGTATATATTGTCTTATCTCACATGATGAAAGAGAATATTGGCGCTGTAATTGTAGTTGAAGATAATCACCCAATTGGCATAATTACTGAAAAAGATATGCTCAATAGTGTGTTCCAATCTGAAAGAGATTTGAATACTATAAAAGCCAGAGAAGTAATGTCGTCACCACTTGTTACTATCAATATTAAAAGTTCGGTTATGAATGGTTTAGAACTATTAAAAGAAAATGACATTAAGAGATTAGTGATCACAGATGATGGAGGAAATCTCGTTGGTTTAACTACTGAAAGAAGGCTTCTTGAGACAGTGCACGAACAATATGTTATACAAAATTCTGGAAAAATAGCTAGCAGCCTAATTGATGGTGGAATAAATGTTAAGGTCGGATATGTTTCAACTTTTCCCCCAAGGCAGTGTGGTATTGCTACTTACACATACGATCTTGTTGAAGCTATATCAAGACTTTCAGTGACTGGTGCACCTGAAATAATTGCTATAAACGATAAAGGGGGCTTCTACGATTATTCTAACCTAGTTAAATTTCAAATCGATAGAGAGGATCCTGATAGTTATCAAATCGCTGCTAAAAAAATTAACAACTCCGATATTGACATCATTAATCTACAACATGAATTTGGGTTATTTGGAGGACCATGGGGAGATTACATAATCACTTTTCTTGAAGAACTTGAAAAACCAATAGTTACAAATCTACATACACTTCAACAAGACCCTCCTGTCAGTTTAAAAAATGTGTTGGGCAATATCCTAGAAAGAAGTGATTTCGTAACAGTAATGGCAAGGATTGGTATTGATATATTAGAAAACAACTATGACATCTTAGCTGATTCTGTTAGATACATACCACATGGCTGTCCAAACGTTCCTTTAATAAGTAGTGAAACCATAAAAAATATTCTTGGATTAAACAATCGAACCATTCTGTCTACTTTTGGACTTCTAAGTCGTGGAAAAGGAATCGAATATGTAATTCAGTCTCTCCCAAAAATAATTGAAGAGGACTCAAGCATCCTCTATTTAATCATTGGACAAACACATCCGGAGGTAAGAAAACAGGAGGGAGAATCTTATAGACAGTATCTAATGAAACTGATCGATAAACTTGGGATCGGAAAAAACGTAAGATTTGTAAATAGATTCGTTGAGAAAAATGAACTAATAAGATTCCTTCAAGCCACAGATATATACATTATACCTTATCCCAACAAACAACAGATCAGTAGTGGAACACTTCTATTCGCTCTCAGCACTGGAAAAGCCATCATATCAACACCTTTCCTCCATGCGGAAGAGGTTATGTCCCAAGGAGTTATCAATAGATGTGAGTTTAAAGATCCTGAATCCATATCAAATTCAGTACTACGTTTATTAAACGACAGAACCTCTCTTGAGGAATATCAGCAGCTAGCATACCAGTATAGCCGGGATATGATCTGGCCAAACGTAGCTATGAACTATGTCAACGTAATCTATGAGGCTCTCGGACTTTGAATATCTTCGATCTACCCGAACTTCTACTAGACGGACTCAATACACTCACAGATGAAGTTGGTATGCTGCAACATTCAAAATTCTCCATTATAGAAAGACAGAAAGGATATACCACAGATGATAATGCCAGAGCTCTTATTTCCGCTTTAAGGTATAACCAAGTCTATAAAAATACAGAATCTACTGAACTAATAAAAAAATATCTGACTTTTTTACTACACATGCAGAATAAAGATGGCAGCTTTTCCAATTTACTTGAATATGATAGAACAGTGAAAGAAAAAGTAGGTTCGGAAGAATGTCTGGGCCGTGTACTATGGGCATGTGGAACAGTACTAGCATCAAAAATCAACGAAGACATGAGACAAGTTGCTAAGGAGATATTCGATAAGGGATTACCATATTCAAGAGTATTTACATCACCAAGGGCAAGGGCTTATACTTTGCTAGGTCTGAAAGGTTACCATGTTGCATATCCCTCTGACTCCAACATTCTTAAAAACAGTAAAACGCATTCCAACTTTCTCGTTAACATATTTACCGCAAATTCTGAAGAAGATTGGAATTGGTTCGAACCATATCTTACCTATGCAAATGCTAGAATACCTCATGCTCTATTTTCAGCTTATGCTTTAAACGGCGATGATAATTCTTTGAAGATCGCAGTAGAATCATTAGAATTTCTAATCAAGACACAATTGATAGATGGCGTCTTTATACCCGTTGGCTCTAACGGGTGGTATATGAAAAACACCAAAAAAGCAATCTATGATCAACAGCCTATTGAAGCCTCATGTACTATTGAAGCCTTAATAGAAGCCTACAAAACTACAAAAAAACAGGAATACTTAGACTATGCTCTAGATTGTTTCAAATGGTACCATGGTGCTAATATTAAAGGAGTCGAGTTATTCGATCTCCATACTTCAACCTGCTTTGATGGTATAACTCCTAAAGGGCTAAATAGAAATCAAGGAGCTGAATCTACCTTGTCTTACTACATGGCATATCTTGTACTTAAAATACATAAGATTCTATGAATCTAAACAATATTCCCTTAACAATTATAAGTAATGCAATACCCTAGCGCATAATACAATCCTGGAGTGCTACCTTGAAGATGATTCGTTTCAAAGGCAACCCGATTCTTGAACCCATAGAGAATCATCCTTGGGAGTCAAAATACGTATTCAATCCCGCAATGATAATGATCGACAAAAAAATACACATTTTATACAGAGCCATGGGTGACGATAACATTTCAAGGCTCGGATATGCCATGACCCGGGATGGTTACTCTATAGATGAACGCCTTGAACACCCAGTATTCGAACCAGCAAACTCCCTAGAAAAATATGGCTGCGAAGATCCACGCATTACAGCATTTGATGACTGGTGCGCTATGACATATACAGCATATGGCGATATTTACCAGATAGGAATTACGACAATTACTTACGATGATATATTAAATAAAAATTGGAATTGGGGCGAGAGGATCTATCCTTTTTTAAACGTCAAAAACAAGAACGCGGTCATCTTTCCTAGAAAAATCAAGAATAATTATGTGTTATTACATCGAATTGAACCTGATATTCATATAGCATATTCCCCTGATCTCAAGACGTGGACAGAATCAGGTATAATTATGAAAACCAGACCTAGTAAATGGGATTCATGGAAGATAGGGGCCGCCGCTCCACCTATTGAATTGGATCAAGGATGGCTGTTAATTTATCATGGGGTGGACTCTGATAGGACATATCGTCTTGGAGCAGCAATTCTAGATAAGAATGATCCAAAAAAGGTGTTGTTTAGAACGGAAAGACCAATTTTAGAGCCTGTCGAAGAATATGAACTTCATGGTCTTGTTCCTAATGTTGTATTCAGCTGCGGATTAGTTCTGCAAAACAACAAGTTGATAATATCATATGGGGCGGCTGACAAAGTCATAGGAGTAGCCACTTTTACACTCGATGATATTTATAATTGTTTTTGAGAAATACGCGCGCGCCGAGGGGGTACATTAAACCCCTAAGGTATCTTTCTTAAAATTAAAGGACCCTTTTTTTACTGGATGATAATATTTTAAGTATAGAAGGGATGCACACAAAATTTGTTATTCATACTGCTCTTGGATTCAAAAATAAAGGATATTGTCCTGAAATGAAGATAATTCAAAAACCATGGGGCTGTGAAGTACACTTATTTAAATGGAACCAGTGGAGACTAAAACTTCTTCAGGTAAACGAAGGAAATAGAACAAGCCTACAGTATCATAAAGAAAAAGAGGAATTTTGGTTTTTTAACGATGGAACTTGGAGACATTTACTGCCTAATGAAGTTCATAGATTAACAGGCCCGATAACAGTTCTTGAAATAGCGAAGGGAGAAGACACAGACATAGTTCGTTTAGAGGATGATTACCAACGAACAAATTCACAAGTATAGGGTTTACGAAGAAAAATCTTGTTTACAAGTTTGCGCGCGCGTTTGACCCATCGGGACATTGAACACCAAAGAATCTGCATAACTTAGTAACTACTGAATCTATACTTGACAAAACAATTACTTCAAATTATTAATTAAAATAAACTGTAAAATATATTTAGTGATATTAGTTAAAAACATCCAGTATAATAATACCTGATACTCATGACTGTTGTTGATATTGCTAAACGTCTTATAGAGTTTGACACTTCAGGCCCTCCGACTAAGGAGAAGCCTCTTGCTGAGTGGATAAGAGATTATCTCGTTGATCTTGGAGTAAACGCGGAGGTTCAGGAGGTTGCCCCTGAACGTGCCAATGTTATCGCGAAGATTGGAGAGGGCAAGGGTGCAGGTCTGGTTCTTTCTGGGCATATTGATGTGATTGCTACTGGTGAACTTGATTCATGGAAGGTCAGTGGGCCTTTTGATCCAGTGGTGAAGAATGGTAAGCTTTATGGTCGAGGAGCTTGTGACATGAAGGGCCCTGATGCTTGTATTATTCAGGCAGTTAAAGAACTTGTAGAAAACGAGTATAAACGGCAGCTAACTATTATTTTCACTGCTGGTGAGGATACCGGGGGTTGGTATATTAATAAAGTTGTCAGCGAAGGAAAGGTAACCCCCGAGGATGCCCGTTTTGGAGTAATTCCTGAACCTACAATGATGGAACTGGTCCGATGCCATAAAGCCAGTGGGGGTGCAAGAATTCAGGTACATGGAAAGGCTGCTCATAGTAGCAGACCTGAAATGGGAGTTAACGCCATCTTGAAGAGCATTTCTCTTCTTGAAGAGGTTATAAACCTGCAAGAAGAACTCAACAAGACTCGACACCCTCTCCTGGGACCAACAACAATCAAACCTACATTAATAAACGGTGGTTTAAAGGGCACTATCATACCTGATAGCTGTATAACCTACCTGAATGCTAGACTTATTCCCGAACACTGGGGAAGTGAACCTATCCAGAAATGGGTGGAAGATCTAGTGGACAAATGCAAGGAGAAGGATCCTGAATTCGAGGCAACTATTCTTTCAGCCAGAGGAGGTAAAGCATTGGATATTCCCGAGGATCATGAAGTGGTTCAGGTTATGAAGAAAATACTTGGGTCCGAACCTATCGGGGCTCCCTATTACACCGAAGCTGTAACACTCACGAACGCAGGGATACCTACAGTTATCTGTGGACCTGGAAACATCGACCAAGCACATGCACCAGATGAATATATTACTCTAGACCAACTCGACAATGGCGTAAAAGTCTTCAAGAAACTCATTAAACATGTTTGTCTGTAAGCAAACTTAGGAGGTGTCTCCCTCTCACCTTTATTGAAGGATTGCCTTCAACCGTTTCTTTTTCTAGTATCCTTATTACTTTGATTTTCAGTGATTCATCCTTTAAAGCCAAATTTGTCAATGTCTGCAGGGAGTTTACCTTGACAATGTTGCTGTTTGAGGTTTCAATATATCTAATCAGAATATCAAATACTTTCTTTGTTTCCTCACTTGTTAAATTTAGATAGGAGAACATCTGAGCGATATGCCACTGCACCTCCTTCTGGGATATATCGGAAGCATCAAAGAGGCGGATTTTATATGGAAGAAGTAATTCATGCTTTCTCCGCAGCGTCAGCACTTCTCATTCTGACGATAGTCATCTGAGAAAATACCATCAATTACTTACCAGAAGAGTTGTGGAGTCTCTAATATTACCTCAACGACCTCGTCTGATCTTCCTATAGATCTAAGGTTTCCACCCTTTAATTTATCCAGTAGGCTCATCTGAATTCCTTTGTCTTCTTCCCTGTCATGTGGTTTATATCTATACGTCCAACAACAGTACCCAGAACAGCTTTCTTACTGCGTGTCTCTATGAGGCGCTTGGGATCTATCTCAAGTTTATGCGTCATTTCTGCAAGGATCTCCCATTTATCCTCTTCATCCTCCACAAAAGATGTTACCCCTTGGAACATAACAGATGCATAATGGTGGTTACATTCACCCATATCGTATCCAAGATCTAGCATAGCCTGTCCCCAGACTGTAGGATTTGAGCGGAGATAATCCAGTTTTTTTCCTTCTCCTGCACTGTGGAAGTATATGCAGTTTTTCTTTGAGTCATATCCGTGACTTAAAGTTACTAGGTAAGGCGTATCCTCCTTAGTCAT
>RCNB010001776.1_pt1 | contig 13459 bp, 9 predicted proteins | sample 2041321 | NCBI WGS metagenome assembly RCNB01 (sample SAMN09708232, study PRJNA481090) | Marine sediment metagenome, whole genome shotgun sequencing project. | reverse complement strand
GTTATTCCTAATAGAACCATTAATGAGGCTCCAATAGAATCCAATATCGAAAGAGTAGAAATATCGAACAAGGAGGTAAACGGAGCTAAGGACTCTTGTGAAACCGCATTCTCTTTACTTTTTCCTTCAACTTTAATGGCCAAATCAGATAATAGTGCGATTTTACTTTTAAGATTTGCAGTAAATATAGCAATCTTTCCTCCAATTTCTTTTGCTTCTTCGGCTATAGCTTTAGGTGAGGTTGTTTTCCCACTTCCACTTATCAATATCAATAGATCGTCTTTACTGTAGCGATAAGTAACTGCATCAGAAACAAAACACGATTTAATACCTAAATGCATTAATCTTTGAGCAAAACATCTACCAATAAACCCAGATCTACCAGCGCCGTATACAAAAATCCTTCCATTATTTGAATCAACTTCAATAATTAAATCAATTAGCCTTAAGACTTGATTCGTATCAATTGATTCAGAATTTTTTTTTACCTGATCTGCGATTTCTAATAGGGTTTTTAGAAATCTTTGCCGTATTAGTTTTGAATTAGGATTTTTCATCTCTATTGCTCCTCCTTTGACAATTCGGGATTAACACAACTTCTCCATTGATTTACGGTTTCTCTTGGTCCTAAACCTATCAAAAGGTCCCCCACTTCAAAAATAAAATCTGTTTTAAAGCTGTAAATCCATTTGTGTTCCCTTTTTAAGGCTTTATATGCGTGTGCTTCGGGAACATATGGACCAGCTTTCACTGAACTAAAAAACGCACTTAAATTTATAGCTGCTGTGAACGCTAAAAGTATGATTATAGTTGATTTTGTTCTGTTTTTTAAAATATTCATAAATTTTAACCCTTTATTGTTAAATTTTTTGTTAGCAAATACATAAAACTATAAGTTTAAAAATTCTTGCTCTTGAGTTCACTAAACTTTAATATTGGACTCTAACAATAGAAGTACGTGTATTTGAATAATTCAAGAAATTATTTAGTGCTTTTAATTAGTTTTAACCAATTTGAATCGATATTGTTAAGTGCAGCTTCAATTTCTTTTCTTACAGCCCAGTCATCGTCCCATAACGATTTAGCTAAAGGATTTAACGCCTTTTTATCCCCTAATTGCCCTAAGGCTTTTGCAGCAGCAATTCTAATTTTAGGATCAGTATCTTGAAGCATTTCTATAAATGGAGAAATATCGCTTATGTTTTCGAATTTTCCTAATGCTAAAGCAATCCAACTTTTAATGAAAAGATCCTCATCATTAATTAAAGGTAATAGAGCATCTAAGCTATCTTCAGTTCCTAATTTAATTAAAAGCTTTACTACTGCTCTTTTTGTCTTCCAATTCGAAGAAATCAAGAAAGATTTTACCTCATTAACGTACGTTTGATTATCTATCTTGGATAATGCGTCTACTGTGATGTCTCGTACTCTATTATCAGGATCATTTAAAAGGTCTAATAGTAATAAAACTTGTTGTTCGCTACCTAACTTTCCTGTTAATTTTGCACAGAGACTTCTTATTTTCCATTCCTTAGCCTTAAGACCCTCAAGAACTTGATCTGGAACTTTATCCTTAGAAATCTGAAGAAGTGAATTATAAGCTAATTTTCTGGTTTTAGGATCACTACTCTTGAAAGAATTAATCATATAGTCTATAGAGTATTTATCTTCAAGTAAACCTAAAAGCTTTATCGCTTCTTTCCTTTCTATCATATTTTTGCTATTTGCTACGGTATATATTTTTTCATAAGAATCAATGTTCGCAAAAATTCGCTTCAACGATTGAATAGATAACTTACGTACATTTTCATTCTTATTTTTTAACAATTTTAAAAGGGGATCAATTGCTCGTTTGCTATTAATTGAACCTAAAGCTTTTATACTTGCTTTCTTAACTTCTACATCTGTATCATCTAATAAATTTATTATCAACCTTACATCCTTGACTTGAAGTAATTTTTCTAAAGCTTGAACGGCATTTCGTTTGACTTCAGGATCATTTTTGTGAAGCAGTTCCTTTAAGTAATTAGTTGAATCTCCGCATTGAATTTTACCCAAGATGATTGGAATTGATCTTTTAATATATATATTTCCTTTATCGAAAAAGTTAATAATTTCACTTACGTCTCCCAATTTTCCTATATTTACGATTGATTTAATTACATCGTCCCGTATTTCTAATGAGGGATTAGTGAGCATTTCTAACAAAGGTTTTAATGCAGAAAGGATTTTAATCTTACCAAGCGCAATCACCGCTGCTTTTCTGGCCTCTATAAAATTATCCGTGAGAGCTTCAATTAATATTGGACTTGAAGCCTCTGGTAAACTTATCGCTATAACGTTGATAATTGTCGCTCGTACTTTGCCGTCTGATTCCTTTTTATAATGTGTAGCAAAAAAACTTAAATTTTTTTTATCAATCATACTTCCAAATGAATTTATTAAATCCACTTTTTTTTCTGGAATAGTTGCTTTAAGGTAATTCTCTTTAAATTCTTGAAATCCCATTTTTCTAATCCTTCATCCTTTCTTTTCAATAAGAATAGATTCTAACTATAGAATCGAGTTCATATTTTTATTTTTAAGTAAATAGAAAGACAGAAATTGAATTGATAAATAACAAAAAATATCAAGTTGATTGAGGGCTCTTTACTTCTATAGGCTATAAAAGAAAAGTAAAAAAAATAGAAATTTACGAGCTAAGAAGCTGAAAGAGAATCGAAGCGTGAGGGATATAGAATTGATCACGTACTTTAATCACGACAGTATGAAAGTATTCAGCTAAACCTAAGAAGCCTCGAATAACTGATTCGTCTTCCTCAAATTTAAAAACTATCTTAGCAATAGCAGCGCCAGAGCTGAAGTTAGCTTTTTCATAGACTCTTTCGTCAATTAAGGGGATTTTAAGCTCATTAACAATTTCATATACTCGCTTGATGAAGAGTTCTCTCTTGGGAATATTAAAACACCTATTTATATTGAATACTAATTATTACAATTACAAATGAAATATGATATATAATATATTATATTTGGAACATTTAAGTGTTTTTTTTACCCAGAAAAATTTTAAAGCATTCAATTAAATTAGGAAAAACTATGATACAAATATTATACAAAAATAAAAATATAAATTAATAAATTACTACTATATTACTACTATAGCTATATAGTATTCTTTTAAAAAAAGATGATTAAAATTTTGGAGGAAATGAACTAGCTTGGTTTCGAAAGAATATAAGAAGATTGAGAGAGTCGTTAATTTTATGAAAAAGGGTTTGACCTCTTTAAGCGACGATTTGGAAGAGACTGTTAAAGGGATTACTGATTTTAAAAAATCGTTAAATAAAGCCTTGAAAGATTTGAAAGATGTTTCTCTTGAACAAGGAGTAAAAACTGTTAGTACATCCTCTAAGAAAGTTGTAGCACCTGTGGATGGAACTGCTAAAACTGCAGCGGCGAGCACTTTATTTAGTTTATTAAGTGGTAGTCCTGCTCCAGCACAAGAAATGCCTCCAGCTACCGCAGCTGTAACATCACCTACTGTAGGTGGCCCTCCTAAAGTTCCTGGAAAGGGTCCTCCAAAGAGACCAGGAAGTACTGGACCTCCAAAAGCACCGCGTCAAAGTGGACCTCCTAAGCGAGCCAATTTGCCTCCGGCGCCAAAATTACCTCCCAGTTCTGGTGGTATACCCCCTAAAGCCCCCGGTTCAGGGGTTGTACAAGCGCCCACATTTGCTAAGAGACCGACGCCCCCGGCTGCTCCAACCAGAGCCCCAGGAACTCCAGCTGCACCAGCAGCTCAAGCGGGAGGGGGATTAAGCTCTCTCCGAGATGAAATGTTAGAGGAATTAAATCGTTTAAAGAAGATTATGAGAGGAGATTAGGAACTAACTTCTTTTTTCATATCTACTACTTATTTTTATACTTTTTTAACGCATATCTTTTCAATATCTTAGATTCATTATTTTTAATTCAAAACATTTTTAATCATCGATTGTGAACTATTTAATATAGATGGACAAAAGCAATTCTATCATCTGCGAAAAAAATATACCAATCGTCGTTCCTAAGCGCATTATGGTGTTAGCTGGTCATCCAGATGATGAAATAATATCATGTGGCGGTACTCTTCTAAAATACCAGTCTTTAGGTTCAAAAATAATCATTGTGGTTGCAACGAGTGGCATTGGTGGATATGCGAGAAGTAATCAAAAAGAAGGAATTATAAACCAAAGAAAACACGAACTTGATTCAGTTCGATCATCACTGAAATGTGAAATTATCGAGTTAGAATTTCCCAATATGGAGATAACTCGAGAAAAAATCTCTAAAATAACAAATCTTATAAGGGACATTAAGCCTCAAGTTATTTTATTGCCTCATCATTCTGATTTTCATCGAGTGCATCGAAACCTGGCCCTAATCTCAAGAGAAGCTATTTATCATTGTTCAACAGGTAAAGCTTATGGAGGATACGAAAGAAACTGGACTCCATTAGGTGTGTATTATTACGAGGGACCTTCTTGTAAATTTCAATATATTGAGAGTTCGGTTTTTGTTATAGTAGATATTGAAGAATTTTGGGATAAGAAAAAAGAGATCTTTAATATTGCTTACCATACTCAGGCTGAAGTTTTAGAAAGAGTAATGGAGTGGGCGGAAGATACTGCAATTTTAAGAGGTAACGAAATAAATTCGTCGTATGGAGAGGCATTTATACCTGAAACCACTTACACACCCCTTAAACTTTTATTAGTATAGTATAGATATAAAAAGATTAAATGGTGTTAATTAAATAAGCGAATAAATTGCTAAAATTAATTGGATATTATGGGCAATCTTACTGTTGTTTTAGACATTGGACAATTTTCAGCAAAAGCGGGTTTCGCTGGTGAAGATATGCCGAGTCAAGTATTCTTCACTATCGTAGGAAAACCTAAGTATAGACAAATTGATTACGAATATGGAATGGTTCGACAAGACGACTATTTCGTTGGAGATGAGATTCAATCTTTAGGACTATACAAAGTATTATACCCTATTGATAAGGGCGTAATACAAGACTGGGTCTCTTTCGAGAAAATAATTGATTACATTTTCTATAATTTAAGAGTCGACCCTAGTTTAGTAAATGTCTTATTTGCTACCCATCCATTGTTTCCTCGCAATAATATAAAAAAGCTATTTGAGTTATTTCTAGAGCATTATCAATGTAATGCGTTTTATCCTGTATTAGATTCTATGCTAACTCTATACGCTGGTGGATTTCAAACGGGCTTGATAGTAGAGATCGGAGATAGTCTAACAAGAATTGTCCCAATTTATCAAGGATACAAACTTGATCACGCAATTAGAATTCTTGAAATTGGTGGGAGAACATTAACAAGATATATGGAAAAAATATTAGGTACAAAAGGTTATTCAGCAGATTCTTCAATTAGAAGAGAACTCGTCAGAGCTTTAAAAGAAAAGGCATGTTTTGTTTCTCTGGATTACAAAGAAGATTTAAAGAGAGTAGAGCAATACGAAAAAGAATATTCCTTACCTGATGGCTCAACAATTTCTTTAGCTAGAGAGAGATTCGAAGTTCCAGAATTGTTATTTAACCCCTCAATAGAATTAGAAGAAACTTCTCTCCCAGAAGCTATACTAGATGTAATTGAAATGTGTGACTTAGATGTCCGTCCAGACTTATTAAACAACATTTTTTTATCGGGAGGGTCTTCTATGTTTCCAAATCTCAAATCTCGAATCTATCAAGAATTAGAATTTGAATTGGCACGACGCAAAAAGAAAAATCAAATCATCAAAATAATAGCACCCCGGGAACGCGTTTTCTCAGTTTGGGTTGGAGGATCGATATTAGCAATGATCCCAGAATTCGAGCAGAATTGGATAAGCAGACAGAAATATTTTAATGAAGGTATCCCTGATGATATTTTATGAATAATTGCGTAAGATTAACGCATCTGTTTTTAAAAGTATCATTGTAATATTACAAGCATATTACAATTTTTTAAAAATATTATTCTGATATTATATCTTAGTGTAATTTCATCTCAATTGGAGAAATGAAAATGGAAGAATCTCAAAATACTAGTTTTGAACAAAGTAAAATTCTAAAAAATTTTTATAAACCTGACTATTCTGGTCTGTTTAATAAAATAAAAGACATTAAAACACCTGTAAAAAACGAAATTTTAATGACTTTACTTGACGGGAATTGGCATACTGAATTAGATTTGATAAGAGTAGCTAAACAAAAAATGAAATATATGGGCGCTGTAACCTTAGGGACGATGATTCACTCTTTAAATCACCATCTAAAGAATGATTATGTTGAAAAAAGCATGATAAACGGAAAATTATCTTACAGAATCTCGGATAATTATGTCGGCCTTACTAGAGCGGCATATAACAAGTATAGATTTAAAATTGACTAACATTTTAGTAATATTCTTTTTTTAATTTCTTTTTACGCATTGCTCTTTAGAAATATGATAATCTGTACAATTTGAACAAAACCCAATAGCACCTTCTTCTTTAAAGCTATCATTCCAACATTTTGGACAAATATAATAAATCTGACTTATATTATTCTTCCTTTTCAATATCTTGAACACATTAAAACCGCATTTGAAACAACTCGTGGATTTTAATATGGTAATCCTTCCAGTTTTTGGAACTGAGAGGTAAGTTTTACAATTTCTATCAGAACACGCTAGGAATCTTTTCTTTTGTGAAGTTGTTACTAATTTCATAGGATGATTTTTACAAGTTGGGCATTTTGAACTAGTTTGAGGGAAATTTTTTTGAGAAGTTTGTTGCATTGATGTTTTTAAATTATCTTTGACGCTGTCAAATTTAAAAGTTATAGCAATTTTCTCATTCCGAAATTTATCAAATAGAGCTAGAAATATCTTTTTCACTGTTGAAACGACATTTTCCTTTGTTTTTCTTTTTTCCTTTATGTCTTCGAGTAAATTTTCAACAAATCGGGTAAACTCAGGCTTTAAAAATGGTAACCACACTTTAATTAGCTCCTGAATGAGAAATTTACCCCATTCAGTTATTTTAAAACGATTTTTAGCAATATTATAAGTTAATTTACGATCTAACAGAATCTTAATTATTGTTGGACGAGTGGATTTTGTTCCTAAATGTTCCCTCTCCATTAATTTCAATAAAGTTGTATCAGTATAGTGCGGTGGAGGTTGAGTTGCTTTTTCGTCCAAAAAGATTTCGTTAACTGGAAGTTCCTTAGCTTCGATCTCGAATGCTTGTTGGTAAGATTTCTTCAAAAAGGGAGCGATTTCGTAAAATCCACTTTGAGTTAATGATACGATTCGAGAAATAAATAATTCATCTTTTATTGATAATCTTAGCTTAATTCTCAATTCCTTTGCTTTCTCACTAAAAAGGGCTAAATAATGTCGTGCTAATATATCGTATACTTTTTTTTGGAGATTATTTTCTAATTTAGAGCTAGTTTGTTCTAAACTTACCAAGGGAGTAATGGGTGGATGGTCCCCTGCGTCAACTTTTCCTGTTGTAGGTTTCAATCGATTTTCTTTAAATAACTTTACTACGTAATTCCCATAATTCATATGGGGCTTGAAATTTTCTAGGTATGAAATATGGTTAAAATTTAAGCTATATTTATCGCTATCAGTCCTTGGATAAGAGATAATTTGATTTAAGTATAGAGAATTCATAGCATTCATAACAGATTTTGCGCTAGTCCTTAAGATTTTGGTTAACAATACAAGAGCTTTAGAAGTATTCAATGGCGTTGGTGGATTAATCAGCGCAGATTCTTTGGTGTTGTTTACAATTAATGCTATTTTTTCGTTTTTAATTTTTTTAAATATGGCTTTCGCTTCTGATTCTTTCTCCTTAATGAATGGATTTTTAGTATGCACAGCTTTAATTATATGACTTTTGTGCTCTAAATTAGCTGTAATCGTCCAGTATGGTTCAGGAATAAATTGTTCGATCTCATGATCTCGTAAATATATCAAATAAAGTAACGATGTTTGTACTCTACCTATCGATACAAATTTATTATTAATCTCATTTAAAATTGGTCTGAAGGTATTTGTGACTTCCCTAGTGCTTGAAAAGCCAATAATAGCGTCAATAATTGCTCTTGCTTCTCCTGTTTCTCCCCAACTCCATTTAGGAGAAATTAAATTTCTATATTTTGATAGTATCTCTTTTTTTTCTAATGAACTTAACCATAACTGATTTACTTTAATATTTCTATTAGCTTTAATTACGTAAGGTAGTGCGTCAAAAAGTCCAATATTACACCCTTCGACATCCGCATCAGTTGCAATCACACATTCGTCGCATTTTTTAGCGAAGTCGATTAAGGCTTTAATATATGGATTAGCATAGCTGATGGCGACTTTATCGATTGAATTTGGGTTTGTAATGATTTCTCTTGGATCTGAATTAGTCCAGCTTTTAAATTGATCGGTGTTTCTATACTCTAGAATATGACCTCGAAGAGGAACAACGTAAATATTCTTAGAAGGAATTTGATAGACTTTTAAGTATTTTGATCTGTTTATAACCGTGACCGAACCTAACGCCTCTGCGATTCTTTTAGCTGCTTTATTTTTTTCAGATATTATTAAAGTCGGCATTAGGTTATAGCTACTTCAAACTTTTATAAATAACAACAGATCCATATATTTCTAATCTATTTCTAATTGTTTTTAAATAAAAAACATCTAATTTGAATAAGAAAATTCGTCCTATTATAATTTCTTATTGTCGATATCGGTTTTACTTAATAATCATTTATTAAGAAGGGTTTATTGTTTTGGGAGAGTAAAGCTAAATTCAGAGCCATTATCTCTTCCTTTAGACTCAACCCATATTTTTCCTCCATGTGCTTCTATAAAACCTCTCGCAATATACAATCCTAACCCCGTTCCTTTATCTAGAGTAGAATACCCGTCAATTCCTTGTTCAATTCTCACGAATTTACCAAATAGCTTTTGAATTTCTTCAGGAGTCAACCCTTTTCCGTTATCTTGTATTTTAAATAAAACATCTTCATCATCCTCTACTATAGAGATATCAATTTTTCCATTCTTGGGAGTAAATTTGACCGCATTTGATAGAAGATTCAAAATAGCTTGCGAAATTCTGAAGTTATCTACCATCATTTTAAGATTTTGTGAGATGTCAACATTAATTGTTAAATCTTTCTGGCTGACTTGAAACTCTAAATCAGAAAGACAGGTAATTATTATGTCATGAATGTTTTCTTCTCTCTTAACTATCTCTACCTTTTTGGCTTCGATTTTCATTACATCTAATAAACGATTGATATACCCATCTAATCGGTTGACATTATTCAAAACTCTATTTAGATCCTCTTTAACCTCTTCTTTCAATCCTTTTTCTCTTAAGAGAATCAAATCGACATACCCTCCTATGGAAATTAGAGGTGTCTTTAAATCGTGAGCAGCAATGCTGATAAAATCTGTCTTCAGCCTATCTAGTTCTTTCAGTTCAATATTTTGTAGTCTCAATTTCTGCTCAGACTCTCTTAATTTCTCTTCAGCGAGCTTTTTCTCCGTAATATCTTGTATTATAGCTAGAATCATTAATTCGTCGCCTATTCCAACGACAGACAATTCTGAAGAAACCCACATTGTTTTTTTATCTTTATTATAAATTTTGGTGATTTGAGGTTTAATTATTGGATCAGAAGGTGCCCCTTTAGACATCAAATCGTGAACCAATCTCAATCCCGGCATTGTTTCAATAGGAAAAATATCAGTAAGAGTCAAATATTTTTTATCAATAAGGTCTTCTTCTTGATAACCAAAGAGTTTCGTTGTTGCTGCGTTCATTTCAACGATTTTACCTTCAAAATTTAAAAGCACGATACTAAATGGAGAATTCTCAAACAAATGGCGGTACTTTTTCTCTGATTCTTTTAGTTTTTTTTCAGCTCGTTTACGATCGGTAATATCGTTAAAAGTAACTGCAAAAAATCCTTTTTTAGTTGAATAACTCGAAACGATATACCAACGATCAAGTGGTTCTGAATAATCCTCTGCAGTTAGAGGTTCTCCTGTAAGACCTACTTTCCCATACCTTCCAATCCAGTCTGCAGGATCGTTTTCAATCCCAGGCAATACTTCGGTTACGGTCTTTCCGATGATGTCACTTACTTTTAATCCAGTCAGTTTTTCAAATTGACTATTTGCTTCTATGAATCTATAATCAATTGGTTTGTTATTATCGTTCACTACCACCTCGGAATAGGCAAAACCTGAATTCATATTTTCAAACAATAAACGATATTTTTCTTCTGATTCCTTCAATTTCTCTTGAGCCTTTTTTTGCTCTGTAACATCAGTTACTAGAGCTAAATCAGCGAGTCGACCTAAATATGTAATAGTTTTACTGTAAGAATCTATCGATTTAATTTTTCCAGTTTTAGTAATTATCCTATAAGAACTATATGCGGGGAGAGATAAATCGCCTGTTTGTCTTCCCTTCAAGTATTCAATGGCTTGTTTTTGATCTTCGGGATGAATGTTGTTTAATAGTTCTTTTGGTGCCCACTCCATCATTTCATTCATTGTATATTCATTAATAGCTAACATCGCATTATTGACATACTTAACTTTATCATCTTGAATAATTATTATTCCAATTGTTGAATGCTCAGTGCTGGTCCTAAATTTCTCTTCTGATTCTTTTAACTCTTGCTCTGCTTTCTTACGATCGGTAATATCTAAGACCGTAACTAAATCTGCAGGTTTTCCCATATATTCAATTGTCTTAGAATAATTATCCAACCATCTAATTTCACCTGATTTATTAATTATCCGATACTGATAATTAGTTACATAATCTGATGAGCCGCTTTGCTTTTTTTTTAATTGTTCTACAACCCAGTTTCTATCATCTGGATGAATGAATTCAAAAACTTTCGCAGGACTTAACTCTTTTGTTTCATCAACAGTGTATCCAGTAAGATTCGTGGATAACTGATTGACATACTTTATTTTATTATCTTGTATAATCGCAATACCCATAAGAGAACTTTCGGCAATAGTTCGAAATTTTTCTTCAGATTCCCTAAGCTCTTTAGTTCTTTCTTGTACTTTTCTTTCTAACTCTTTATTCAAAACCTTCAGTTCCTCTTCTGATCTTTGGAGTTGTAAATCGGCCATTTTTTTTTCAGTGATATCTTGTATAATGGCTTGAATAAATGTTTCTTCTCCTAACTTAATTTTTGAGCTGCGTATAGTTATCCACTTTTCTATTCCATCTGATCGGGTCATTTTAAATTCTAATGTTTTCATTAGTTTGTCTTGGACAAAGCTTTCAAATTTGCTCTTAAAAAAAGGTATGAAATATTCTGGTCTTTCAAGCATTCCTAATACTTCAACAAAATTTTTCCCTATAAGATCACCTCTCGTCTGCTTTGAAAACATTATGTTTGTAGTTGGATTACAATCAATTATCTTGCCTTTAAAGTCAACTATCCAAATTGCATAAGGAGAACTTTCAAATAAGTGCCTGTATTTCTCTTCTGATTGTTTTAACTTTAATTCTAATTTAAATCTCTGAGTTATATCTCTGGTTACTCCATAAAAACCTATTTTTTTACCAGAAGTGCTTTTATTTAAGTAAACGGAGGTTTCAACAATGGTTTTCGTATTTTCTTTTTTAATGATTTCAAATTGGACATTTTCTTGAGGTAAACCAGATTTATAAACCGAATTAAATATTTTATAAACTTTCGCCTTATTCTCGTCGTCCATATGTTGTTTATAATTATTTCCTATCATTTCATCATTCGAATATCCATTCATTTGAGAAAAAGAATTGTTCATAAATGTGAAATTTCCTTCTAAATCCACTTCAAAATATGCTTCTTTTGTATTATCGATTATTTGCCTTAACATTTCTCGAGATTTCTGAAATGAATTTTTCTCATCTTTAGTTTGGAGTAGTTTCCAGAATCGGATTTCTTGCATGTTTTTAGCTAATTTTTCTAAATCCTCCTCTTTTTTATTCCAAACTTCCTCTTTCTTCTTAAATAGCGTAACATCCCGCGTTGTAATCAAAAATTTGGTTTCTTGTGCTTCATTTTTGAATATTCGCCCTTTAACTTCATAAAATCTAAAGTCATTACCATAACGAACCCTTAACGTTTCTACTGTTTGTTCAAGCTTTAACACATTTTGGAGAAAATCCACACCACGCTGAAAATCGTCGGGGTGCAAAATGTCAGTTATTTTGCCTCCTAAACTTGTCAAACCTAAGTTTTTTAAATGAAGATTTTCTGTAGCGTATTCAAATTCGTAATCTTTGTTTAAAACAAAGATGGGATCATCGAGATTTTCTTTAAGGACGTCGCCTATATTATAGCCAAAATTAGTAGTTGATGCCATTTTATCTTAAGACCTCTTGAACTTATTAAATATTAAGTTCTTAATTTATATTTTAGTAAAGATTTTTAATAATGTTATTCTTTCCAACAACTGAAAGTTGTTGTGTAAAAATTATAAGCAACCACATCTAATCTCTTATAAAGTAATAAATAGTAACTGGTATAATGGTTGATATCGAACCTTCTTTTGAAATCGATGCGAAAGGACGAGTTATCTGCCAATCTCATTCAAAATATCCCTATTTTATTCAACCAGGTAAAACTTATTTTGAGGAAAGAAAGATGGAGAAAGAATTAACATGCCTTACTTGTTCACATTATAAAAATGACGATTGCTATTTTCCTAAGTCTGAAATTGATAAAATAGAGTTAGATCGGTTAACTAGATCGCTATTTCAATGTAACCTATGCGGAAATAAAATCGACCTCATGCTAACGCTCATGCAAAAGATTTATTACGAAGTTAAATTCAATATGAAAATGCCCTTGGTTTGCTGTAATTGTTATGAGAGTCTAAAAAAGAAGAATTTTAAAGAATATTATAATAAACGGATTTGGGAATCACTCAGTTTCTATCTCCCTAGTATCTTTTTACTATTTAATCCTTTTCCCTTTAATGCGATTACAGTTATAGGATATATTGTATTTATTCTAATTTCTAAAATAATAATTAAGCAAAAGGCTCATTATAGCCTGTTTTTGATGGATATCATAAAGGGAAAAAAGTTTTATGATAAGAATTTTAAGGACAAAATTGAGTTAACCTAAATTTCCAGCCCAGCCCCTTACTTTTTTTCGCATTTTCTTTTGTTTTGCGATAATAGTATCAAGTTCTTGATTAGATTTGTTATTTAAATTCTCGATTTCTGGAACAAATTGATATCTAACAAAATAGTTCTTGATTTCTTTTGATATTAATTCTTCAGGGATATTTCGAGGATTTGAACTAAAATTGTCGTAATTCTTCTCCCATGAGTCAAGAAAACTCTCAATAGAATCCTTATATTCAAAAATAGGCAAAGT
>RCNB010001772.1_pt1 | contig 13469 bp, 13 predicted proteins | sample 2041321 | NCBI WGS metagenome assembly RCNB01 (sample SAMN09708232, study PRJNA481090) | Marine sediment metagenome, whole genome shotgun sequencing project. | reverse complement strand
GTCATCCGCAAAATTCTGGTCAATACCATTATCATATTGAACCTACTTACTTAACACAGCAATTTGGCGAGGATGCTTTTTTAGGATTATTGTCTGATGGATTTCCTGTTTATGGACCACTTGAAAATGGTATGACAATTACATCTTTGGATTTGGATGAGTATCACGGTCACACATCGGCTACCACAGATTTTCCTGATGGAATATATCATTACCATATAACATCAGATGACCCTTATATTAATGGGAATGGGTACTTTGGAACACCTGGAAACATTACAAATTAATTGAAATACTGTACTCCATATACTATCTTATTGCTTTGCGTTTTGGCATCATGTCAACAAGCAAATGAAACTATGGTTGTATTAGAAAATGATTCAAGCTTAAAATTAGAAAATGGCATATTGCTTTATAACAATTCTATTTTTTCAGGTTGTATTGAAGGGTATTATGAAAATTCGGAAAAATTAAAATCTAAGGCAAATTATAAGCTAGGAAAAAAACACGGTTTAGAAACCTTTTGGTATCAAAATGATTCCGTTGCAACAAAACGATTGTATACTAATGGATTAAAAACTGGAACTCATAAAGCATGGTGGCCTGCTGGAAACAGCAAGTTTGTATATCATTTTAACGAAAAAGGCGAGTATCACGGCAGCATAAAAGAATGGTACAAAACTGGGCAAATTTTCCGAGAGTTTAATTATATACATGGAAAAGAAGTGGGCAGCCAAAGATTATGGTATCAAAATAAAAAGATAAAAGCCAATTATGAAGTTGTAAATGGAGAACGTTTTGGGCTAATTGGTTTAAAAAAATGTTATACCGTTACTTTAAATAGCGATGAAGTCAAATAATGGAGTCATCATTAAAAATCTTTATAATATGAAATATTACATTTTAATTTTAACAGTGTTATTTATATCGTCTTGTAAGAACAAAAGATCTGAAGAGTTTAAAGTAAACAAACTGCCATATTTTAATTCGGCTGAGTTCACGCCTGAATGGGAGCAAGGCACTCATAAAATTCCAAGTTTTTCTTTTGTTAATCAAAATGGAGATATTGTTACTAATGAAACGTATGAAGGAAAAATTTACGTGGCCGATTTCTTTTTCACAACCTGTCCTGGTATATGTCCTAAGCTCACAAAAAACATGAAAATACTTCAAGATGCTTATCATAATGACAGCGACATAAAACTATTGTCACACACAGTTATGCCCTGGAAGGATTCTATACCAGTCCTAAAAGAGTATGCAATCAATAATAATGTAAAAAGTGAACAATGGAATTTGGTAACTGGTGATAAAGATGCGCTTTACAGCATTGCCAGAAATGGATATTTTGCAGATGAAGACTTCAAAAAGACTCAAGATGAATCGGAATTTATACATACCGAAAATTTTGTCTTAGTAGATAAGCAAGGTTATATAAGAGGTGTATATAACGGTACTATTGAGTTAGATGTAAAACGCTTAAAACGTCATATTGAAATTTTAAAAAATAATAGTTAAGTTTTTGATTGGTTGATTTTGTTAGAAAGCTTCATGGTGGTTCGCGAAGCTTTACTATTTTTATAGAAATTTATGTTTCATGAAGAATTTAATTGTAATAGCAGCTTTGATTTTTTTCTCAGGTTGTAAAAATGATGCTGACTTAAAACCAAGAGACATTACAAAGATTGAAGTAGAAACTATTTTACAGGATTCTACCTTAAGTATTAGGGCAATTGAAATATTAAATGATAAGAGTTTGGCTTTTGCGGGCAATAATAACACTTATGGTTTGTATAACCCAAATAAGGACAAATGGGGCATTTCTCAACAAAAATATGATTCTCTAAACTTGCATTTTAGGTCAGTTGCAAAGACCTCAACAGATTTCTTTATGCTTACCATTGCAAATCCTGCTTTACTCTTTAAAACAGGCGATAGTGGAAAAATGGAACTCGTATATAAGGAAGAAAACGAGGAAGTATTTTACGATTCTATGGATTTCTGGAATGATGAAGAAGGTATTGCTATTGGTGATAGTACAGAAGGTTGTTTATCTGTTATAATAACTAGAGATGGGGGTAATACATGGAACAAATTATCTTGTGACGATTTGCCTAAAGGGGTAGAAAATGAGGGTGCATTTGCAGCAAGTGATACTAATATTGCCATTGTTGGAGATAAAACTTGGGTTGCTACCACATCTGGAAGAATTTATTATTCTGAAGATAAAGGAAAAACTTGGAAAATTTTTGAGACACCAATAGTTAAAGAAAAAGACACCGAAGGCATATATTCTATTGATTTTCATGATGCGTTAAATGGATTTGCCATAGGAGGAGATTACACGAAACCAGATAGTAATCAAAGTAATAAAATGTTGACCAAAGATGGCGGTAGAACTTGGGAATTAGTTGCTAACGGTCAAACTCCAGATTTTAGAAGTTGTATACAATATGTACCAAATAGAAATGGGAAAGAACTTTTAGTTGTTGGCTTTAAGGGTATTGATTTTAGTAATGATGGCGGCAATAGTTGGAAGCATATTAGCGATGAAAATTTTTATACGTTACGGTTTTTAAATGACAGTATTGCGTATGCCGCAGGAAAAGGTCGTATAAGTAAACTCACTTTCAAAGAATAAAAAAAGAAGCTGTTTGAAAAGCAAATTATTGTCCGTTCGAGCCCAGTCGAGAACTTGTTAAGTTTTTGAAAATCAACAAACCTTTCGACTGCGCTCAAGGTGACAAATCGTTGTTTTAACACTTTTCAGACAGCCTTTTATGTTAAGGTTTATTCTTATTCATCCGTTGCCGTTGATTTTTAAAACGTTCCAACATTTTTTTATTAAAATCATCTTCTGCAGTTTTAAGCAAAATTATCTTTTTTGAAGAAATGACGTTTCGTAGTTTTTTTACCAATTCTGTTTTTTCGATATGCAAACTATTTTCGGCATCCATAAATCGGTTCAAAAGATCATTTGCTTTTTCATCAGACATTGTTGCTAAACCTTGCCTTAACTCTTGGCGTATTTTGCGTATGTCTTGGAACTTAATTTTTGCTGTTTTATCATCAAAAGCATTATAAATTGGCCAAAATCTCTGAGCTTCCGCTTCTGTCAAATTCAACTTTTCAGTAATGAAGGCAATCTTAATTGCTTTTATTTTATTATGCCGTTCGCCTCTGTTTGTTTGAGCGAACGAACCTATTGTAATTAATACTATTAAATAAGGGAGTAATCGTTTCATAATATTTTATTCAATTAATAAATCTTCAATTGATATGTTTTCTAAAATATAGGTTTCTAAAGATTCATCCATGATATTGCTTTCTACTAAAAAATCTTCTGAAAGGTCTTCATTTGTAAGTAGTGCAGCAATTTCGTATGAATCGATATCTTCATCAATAATATAATTTTCGACCAATTCTATGTCGATAGTTTCAATTGTTTCTTCATTAGAATTCATAAAAATGCTAAAGAATATGAGCATTGTGGCAGCAAGGCCAGAAACATACATTAAATTACGTTTGCTAAATAAAGATACTACTTTGGTTTTTTCTTCTAAACGTAGTTTGCTGAAAACTGCATCTTCAACGTTATCTATATATTCGTTAGGTATTTTAAAACCTGTGTCTTCAATATTTCCTAGAGTATGATTAGTTTTAATGGTATTCATGATTTGATCCTCTAATGAATCAAAGTAGTTTTCAGGTGTCTTAAACCCTGTTTTTTTTATGTTATTTAAATTTTGTTTCATTTCACTAGTTAGACACAATTTAGCTTAAAAGGTTTAATTACCAGTTAGATACTGTTCAATTTTTTTTACTGCAATATGATATGACGCTTTTAAAGCACCTTCACTGGTTTCTAAAATCACCGACATGTCTTTGTATTTGATATCATCAAAGTATTTCATATTGAATACCAACTGCTGCTTATGGGGCAATGTTGTTATGGCCTGTTGCAGTTTTAATTGAATTTCATCACCTTCAAAATAAACGTCGGATTGTAAATTATTTACTATTTGATTTTGTACTTCTTCACTCGATATCAGCAACCGTTTTGCATTTTTATTCAAATGGGTAATCGCTTCATTCGTTGCAATACGGTACATCCAAGAATATAACTTGCTATCGCCTTTAAACTTATCTATATTTTTAAATATTTTGATGAATGTGTTTTGTAGAACATCATCAGAGTCATCATGCGAAATGACAATTTTTCGTATATGCCAATACAATCGCTCTTTATAGAGCGTAATTAATTCTCTAAAAGCTTTTTCCCTATTAGGTGGTGATTTGAGTTGTGATATTAATATCTTTTCGTTATCCACAAAAAAACAGTTTCTTCTTTAGACTTGTCAAGTTAGTAAAAGTTTAATCGCAAACGATAATTATAAAATATTTTTCAAAATAATTGTACAACTTAACTAATTGACAGCTAAATATATAAACTACAAAACATCGATGAAGTGTATATTATAATCGACAAAATACATATTTTTCTTTGTGGTTCGTAAAATTTGTTTTAAGTTTACACTGTCTTAACCTACTAAACAGTTGCTATTTTCCCCAAAGATAGTGACGAAAGAGAAAAGGATGAAGTTTTAACTTCATCCTTTTCTTATTTAAAAACTTGAGTAAATTATTTATTGGATAGACTGCATAGCTACTAAATTATTATACACTCCTTTTTGTTCAAGTAATTCTTGATGTTTGCCTTGCTCTACAATTTTTCCTTTTTGCATTACAACAATCATGTCTGCTTTTTGGATGGTAGAAAGCCTGTGAGCAATAACGATTGATGTTCTGTTCTTCATCATATTTTCTAAGGCGACTTGCACCAAACGTTCACTTTCGGTATCTAAAGCTGAGGTTGCTTCATCTAAAATCATAATTGGCGGATTTTTAAGAACTGCACGTGCAATGCTCAATCTCTGTTTTTGACCACCCGATAATTTATTTCCAGAGTCACCAACATTGGTATCAATTCCGTTTGGTAAATCTTTGACAAACTCCCAAGCGTTTGCAATTTTTAATGCATCTATTATTTCGTCGTCAGTAGCATCTTCTTTACCTAATAGGATATTGTTTTTTACAGAATCGTTAAATAGAATAGAGTCTTGTGTAACTAGTCCCATTAAACTGCGTAGCGAGTGTTTGGTTAAACCTCTTATGTCTTGACCATCAATTTTGATTTGACCTTCTGTTACATCATAAAAACGAGTAACAAGATTGGCAATGGTAGATTTACCACTACCTGATTGACCTACTAATGCCAATGTTTTTCCTTTTGGTACGCTAATAGAGAAGTTTTTTAATACTAAATCGTCTTCATACTTAAAGGATACATTTTCTAACGTTATAGAGGAATTAAAATCAGCTTTAACTAAAGCATCAGGTTTATCTTTTAAAATAGATTCAGTATTTAAAATTTCTAATACGCGCTCAGCTGCGGCGTTACCTTTTTTTACTTTGTAACTGGCTTTACTGATGGCTTTGGCGGGTGTTAATATGTTGTATGCGAGTCCCATATAGACCAAAAACAGTCCAGGATCTAAAGAGTTGTCGTTGAGTACCATTCGTCCACCATACCATAAAAGCACAGCAATAACAGTGATGCCGAGGAATTCACTAGTTGGGCCAGCTAAATTTTGGCGATTTAATAGGGAATTAGAAAACTTATAAAAGCGAGAAGTTGAGTCCTCAAATTTCTTTCCAAAGATTTTTTCACCATTAAATCCTTTAATCACTTTTAGTCCTCCAAGGGTTTCATCAACAATGGAAAGAAAGAGACCTTGTTCTTTTTGTACTTTATCTGATTTTCGCTTTAATGATTTTCCAATCAAAGAAATTAAGAATCCTGAAATAGGAATAAATATAAAAACGAACAAAGTCAGTTTGGAACTGATTAAAAACATCGAAATAATGGTAAAAATAATCATCAGTGGTTCCCTAACAATAAGCTCCAAGATTGACAAAAAAGAGTGCTGTATTTCTAAAACATCTGTTGAGATTCTAGACATTGTATCTCCTTTACGTTTTTCAGAGTAAAATGAAATAGGTAGTGATGTGATTTTCTCATAGAGTTCATTTCTCATATCTTTTAAAACACCATTCCTTAAAAAGGTAATAAAATACATAGCTAAATAGCTAAATAGATTTTTTAAAAGAAATGTGCTTACGACTAAAACAACCATAAAAACAAGAACATCATCGTTGCCTTCAGCTCTTTTCTGGGTTACAAAGTAATTTAGATATTGTTCTCCATAGGTTGTTACTTTTCCGATACCTTCCCAAACAGGCTTTGTCTGTAATGCTTCCGTTTTGGCGAAAAGAACTTTAAGCATCGGAAATAACGAAATCATAGACAATGTTCCAAAAAGCGCATAAAAAATATTGGAAATAATATTTAAAACGGCATAACCTTTATAAGGTCTGGCAAAGCGCAATATTTGCTTAAAATAATTCATTATTTAAGTTTCATCTGTTTATTTAGTAATACTTTTCAATCAGATGTAATTTGTATTTAATTTTTTAGATTAGAATTGAAAGCTGTTAGGCTAAATTCAAATCTTTAATGATTGCCTGAATTTTCGCATCCAGTTTTTCTTGTATTTCGGCAAATTCTTCAATTGAAACCAAAGGCATATTTACACTAAAATAGAACTTGATTTTTGGTTCAGTTCCACTTGGGCGTAATGCAATTTGGCTGCCATCAGCAGTATAATAAATTAATACATTAGATTTTGGAATATCAATTGCAGTGCGTTCTCCAGAAATTAAATTTTCCGATGTTGATAATTGATAGTCTTCAATTTTTACAACTGCTGAACCATTAATTTGAGTCAATGGTTTTTCACGAGCGTCAATCATCATTTGTTTAATTTCTTCAGCGCCCTCAATTCCTTTTTTGGTAATGGCAATAAGATGTTCTTTATAAAACCCATGTTTTACAAAAAGGTCAATCAACGTTTGGTAAAGCGTTTTTCCTTTTGCTTTAGCCTGAGCTGCAATTTCACAAGCTAAAAGTGTGGCTGTAACAGCATCTTTATCTCTAACAAAATCACCAACCATAAAACCGAAACTTTCTTCTCCGCCACCAATAAAGTCCAAGTGAGGAAAGTCCTTTATCATTTTTGCTATCCATTTAAACCCGGTTAATCCAATTTTGCATTCTACATTATAATGTGAGGCTAAAGCGCTCATCATTGGTGTAGAAACAATAGTCGACGCAATAAATTGCTTACCGTTAATCTTATTTTGATTTTGCCATTGTTGTAATAAAAAATCGGTCATTAACAACATGGTTTGATTTCCATTAAGTATTACTAATTCGTTATCTAAATTTCGAATGGCAACACCAAGACGGTCACAATCAGGATCCGTACCAATTACAATATCCCCATTAATTTTATCTGCCAATTCCATGGCCATTTTTAAAGCCTCAGGTTCTTCTGGGTTAGGGGATACTACCGTTGGGAAATCTCCATTTGGGACTTCTTGCTCTTTTACAATACTAACATTTCCAAATCCCGCTCGTTCCAATGTTTCGGGGATAGCGGTAATGGACGTTCCGTGGAGTGATGTAAAAACAATACTTAAGTTATTTCTAGCTTCGTCCGAGGTGTCAAAACAACCATTTTTAATTGAAGCATTAATAAACACATCATCTATGTCTTTTCCCAAATATTGGATTAAACCTTCGTTTGCTTTAAAATTAATTGAAGCGTATTTTACGTTGTTAATTTCTTGAATTATTTCTCCATCTTGAGGTGGAACCAATTGACCACCATCTTGCCAATATACTTTATAACCATTATACTCTGGAGGGTTGTGCGATGCTGTAAGAACAATTCCACAATGACAATTAAGATGCTTTAAAGCAAATGATAATTCGGGTGTTGGGCGCAAATCTTCGAATAAAAACACCTCAATATTATTAGCCGAGAATACATCAGCAACAACTTTTGCGAGTGTTTTACTGTTATGCCTACAATCGTAAGCAATAGCCACTTTTAGTTTTTCGCTTGGAAACGATTTGTGTATATAATTACTTAAGCCTTGTGTATTTTTGCCAAGTGTATATTTATTAATCCGATTGGTCCCAACACCCATGACACCACGCATTCCGCCAGTACCGAATTCCAAATCTTTATAAAAACTTTCCTGTAAGTCTTTAGGGTTGTTAGCAATGCTATTTTTAATAAAGGTTTGGGTATCTTCATCAAATGATGGCGTTAACCATGTATTAATCCTTTCTAAAATTTTTGGCTCAATGTATATCATAATTTTATTAAAAAGTAGAGTTCAAAATTAAACAATTGAAAAAGAATACGATTTAAAAAGTTACTATTTTGAATTAATTGTAACGACATCGAAAAGATTTTAGTCTAAATTCAATTTATCTTCAATTTTGTAACGGTTTTTGTCCTGTTTTGACCGTAAAATAATTTCTCCTAAAAATCCAGCAACAAAAAATTGACTACCAATAATCATTGTAGCTATACTTAAATAAAACTGTGGACGATCCGTAATTAATCTTCCTGCTGGGTTAACAAATATTTTATCAATTCCCAAATAAATAGCAAATGCAAAACCAATGAATAACATTAGTGCTCCCAAGGTTCCAAAAAAGTGCATTGGGCGTTTACCAAATTTTGAAACAAACCAAATTGTAATTAAATCTAAAAACCCGTTGATAAATCGTTCCATGCCAAATTTTGTTTTTCCGTATTTACGCGCCTGATGTAGTACTACTTTTTCCCCTATGTTTTTAAAGCCTTCATTTTTTGCCAATACAGGTATATAGCGATGCATCTCGCCATAAACATCAATGGTTTTAACCACATCATTTTTATAAGCCTTTAATCCACAATTAAAGTCGTGCAGTTTAACGCCTGAAGTCCTACGGGCCGCCCAATTAAATAATTTTGAAGGTAGGTTTTTAGAAATTAATGAATCATACCTTTTCTTTTTCCATCCAGAAATTAAATCAAAATCATTGTCATTAATCATCTTGTAAAGCGCTGGAATTTCTTCAGGATTATCTTGTAGGTCGGCATCCATTGTAATCACTACATCTCCTTTGGTTTGAATGAAACCTGCATGCAGAGCTTGGGATTTGCCATAATTTTTTAAAAACCGAATGCCTTTTACATTTGCATCTTTTTTATTAAGAGATTGTATGGTTTGCCATGAACCATCAGTACTGCCGTCATCAATAAAAATGATTTCATAAGAAAAATGATTGGATTGCATAACTTTTGCAATCCAATCATGTAACTCGTTTAAAGATTCTTGTTCGTTAAGTAGTGGTATAACTACTGATATGTTCATATTTAAGACAAATTCTAATTTCTATGTCAAAAATAAAGAATTTATTTAAGCATCTGCGTTAGTTTTCTTCATTATTGCCGCTACAATTAAACCAATAATACTTTGAAATAAAAGACCCCATGCTAATGATTTTAAAATGCTAGTAAAACCATATTGATTTTGGTTTTCAATTTTCTCAACAGCTTCTGCAATTGTCTCTGCTGGAGCGTTAAAACCTTCCATCATAGAGATGGTTGTTTCTACAGTTTTCTCTTTTATAAAAATTGCTGCATCTGGATCAATAAAATTGAATAAAATAGCACTTACAACTGTACTTATTATAATTCCCACAGCTACAGTAATAAAATAAGAAGAGAATGCTTGTTTAAAACTAATAAAGCCTTGTAATATGCCTTTAGATTTAGCAGTTGACACAACTCCAAATGCAATTACAGCAATTAAGATAGCTATACCAAGCCACATATTTACCATAAGGCTTAAGTCAATTGCATAGATTGCAACAGTAATTAATGATAGTATACCCCCCAAATAAAGGCCATAATTAATAGCACTTGACTTCACTGAATTTTCCATAATATTATAATGTTTTGGTTGTTATTGTTTGTTAGTAAACAAATATACTGAAATGTTACATTTTAATTTTGCAGAAGAGGCTTTCTTTCAAATATCAAAATTAAATTAAATTTTGTTTCTTTAATTTGGATAAAATAAATTAATAAAAAAGATTGCTATTTTATGAAAAATACTTAAATTTGCAGCTCGAAAAATGAAACGATTATAAAGTTTAAGCGATGAAAAAAGGTATACATCCAGATAATTATAGATTAGTAGCGTTTAAAGATATGTCTAATGATGACGTTTTTTTAACCAAATCTACTGCAAGTACAAGTGAAACTATTGATGTTGATGGTGAGGAATACCCATTAATAAAAATGGAAATTTCAAGAACCTCTCATCCTTTTTACACTGGTAAGTCTAAATTGGTAGATACAGCTGGTCGTATTGATAAGTTCAAAAACAAATATTCGAAATTCAAAAAGTAATTTCTTCAAAATATATTTTGTGAAAGCCTTTCAACTGTTGAAAGGCTTTTTTATTTTTACACAAAAGCATTACCATGAACTATATTCTTTTTGATGGCCCTTCACGAAATCAACTCTTGCCTTTTACATATACAAGACCTGTTGCCGATATTAGAATTGGTATTTTGACCATTCGTGAGAAATGGGAACTGTATTTGGGTATTACAACATCAACTGTTACCGAAGATTATTTGACGGATAAGTTTCCGATGGTAGAGTTGGAAGAGAATATAATGATTAACGGTGCTTACTTGCCAAATAACGAGTTGGGGGCATTAGTTAAAGGTCTTAATAAAAATCAGGCCATATATAAAGATGAAGATATAGTTGCTTTTTATACAACAAATGATCAGGAGGAGATTAACTTTGATGAATACGAATCAATTGAGTTTTTAAATGAGGTTATTAAAGTTGATTACACTTGGGACATTTTTTTTAAGAATGCTCTAGCTATTCAAGAAGATTTTGAACTTCTTACAACAAATAGAAAATCTGCTCCTATCTCACAAAGTAATAATGTAATTTCAAGTGAAAATATTTTTATTGAAAAAGGGGCTAAAGTTGAGTTTGCAACCCTTAATGCTAGCACAGGACCTATTTACATTGGGAAAGAAGCTGAAATTATGGAAGGCTCACTAATTCGTGGCCCATTTGCACTTTGTGACAAGGCAATTTTAAAACTAGGCACTAAAATTTATGGAGCCACAACTGTGGGCCCAAATTGTAAAGTTGGAGGAGAAGTTAATAATTCAGTGTTTTTTGAAAATTCTAATAAAGGGCATGATGGATTTTTGGGCAACTCGGTAATTGGAGAATGGTGTAATATTGGAGCCGATACTAATAACTCTAACCTAAAAAATAATTATGCCGAAGTACGCTTATGGGATTACGAAACTGAAGGTTTTGCCAAAACTGGTTTGCAATTTTGCGGGCTAATGATGGGAGATCATAGCAAGTGTGGTATAAATACCATGTTTAATACTGGTACTGTAGTTGGTGTAAGTGCCAATATTTTTGGTAGTGGTTTTCCAAGAAATTTTATACCAAGTTTTAGCTGGGGAGGAAATAGCGGATTTACAACTTATTTGACCAAAAAAGCTTTTGAAGTAGCTAAAGTTGTAATGGAAAGGCGAAATGTTGTGATTACTAATCAAGATGCTGCTATTTTGGAACATGTCTTTGAAGAGACTAAAAAATATAGGAGAGAGTAATTAATCTTTTTTCACCCTTCTCAAATCCAATAAATTAATTGGATTTACACCTAATCCCTTTACATTTTTTCTTGTAAACCGAATCACCTCGTCATAGTACAAAGGGACCATAATTGTTTTTTGCATTGCTAGAGAATCCATTGTGGTGTACAAATGTTTTCTTTTTTCTATGTCTATAATTGTGAAGGCTTTATTGTATAAGCTGTCAAAAACCTCATTTTTATAATGGAAATAGTTAGAACCATTTGGAGCAAAATTTTGGCTATAAAATATTGATAAATAGTTTTCAGCATCAAGATAATCAGCAATCCATGAGCTTCTAAACATATCTACTTTTCCATTAGATCTAGCCGTTCTTAAGGTTGCTTCGGGCATTACATCTACATTAATTGTCAGCCCTAATTTCTCGAGTTCGCGCTGTATAAATTCGCAAAAACTTAGGTAATTACTTGTTGTGGTTAATGTGATTTCTGGGCTTGAGATACCGCTTTCTTTTTTAAATTGTTCAATTAATTGTCTAGCTTTTTCTGGTTGGTAACTAAACCCAATGGTTTTATCATGACCAGGAAGTCCAATTGGTATAAAGCCTCCATTTGCTGGATTACCAATGCCATTACGCAAATAAATCATCATTTTCTTCCTGTCAAAACCATAGTTTATAGCTTTCCGAATTAAATCTGATTGTATTTCTGGGGTTTTGGAATCTAAGTAAAAACCCAAATACTCTGTGTTTAAATAAGGTCCTCGAATCATATCTACAGACTCTTTATAGGTTTCCCGAAGTTTTCCGTCAGCTGTTAAAAGTTCATCTTTATAAGATGCATCCAAGCTATTTAAAAAATCAATGTTTCCTTGAGCAAATTGTAGAAATTCACTTTGTTTATCAGGCAAAAAAGTAATGGCTATGGCTTCTAAATAAGGCAAAGATTTCCGACTATTATCTTTTTCAAAATATAACGCATTCCGTCTAAAAATGAGTTTAATATTTTCTTCCCAGCGTTTAAACTTAAAAGGACCTGTGCCTATAGGATTGGCTCTAAAATCACTACCATGATAATCGACAATTTCCTTTGGAACTACCGAGCAATATTTCATTGATAATAGTCCTATAAATGCAGGAAAAGGTTGCTTTAAAGTAATTTTAAAAACGGTGTCATTTACAGCCTTAAAGTCATCAACTTTATTTAAAACCCAACTACCAGGCGCGGCTACTTTAGTGTCTCTAAGCCGGTTGAAGCTGTAATTAAAGTCCTGAGCCACGACAGTTCTTGTAGAATCTTTTCCAAACAATTTATGCTTGTGAAAATAAACATCGTCTCTTAATGTGAAAGTGTAATTAATCCCATCTTTAGAAACAGTCCATGACTTAGCTATAGAAGGCATAATATTCAAACTGTCGTCCAATTGTACCAAACCATTAAATAATTGGTTTGCAACCCAAGTATCCTGTAATGTTCTTGAAAATGCAGGGTCTAATGTATTAATATTAGCATGTTCATTATATCTAAAAACTTGATTGTCCTTTTGCAATTTATCATTTTGATTGCAGGACAAAATGAAAAGCACAATACAATATTTAGGACCACCAAAGAAAAAGCACTTATTTGGACATTGAATCAAAACGAGTGACAACAATAAATATAGAGAATTGTTGTATCCTCCCATCAACGCATATACTAAATGTTGGCAGTAATTTAATAGACAGTAAATGAAAACAAAAAACTTTTTTATAATCCTATTTGTATTATTCTTAGTCAATTCCTGCTCATCAAATGATAACGATAAAACAGAACCACTAACCTACCCTTCATTCGGTCCAGAAACAGAAGTGACCATTAAT
>RCNB010001770.1_pt1 | contig 13477 bp, 10 predicted proteins | sample 2041321 | NCBI WGS metagenome assembly RCNB01 (sample SAMN09708232, study PRJNA481090) | Marine sediment metagenome, whole genome shotgun sequencing project. | reverse complement strand
GCAACGAACCAGCGCCAGTCAGGCAGAAATGGAATCGGGCCCAAATCTTGCTCATCTCCCGCCGGGTCCGTGCCCGGCTGAGCATGGTGGCGGTCTCCCCTGAGCGATCGGTACCAGGCAGCGAGACCTTGAAGCGCCTTGGCTTGATCCCGAATGTCGTATTCGACGATGTAATCAGCCCAACGCACGCGGAGCGCGTCCATGATCTGGCGAAGCTTGACGGCCAAGCCCGAAGGCGACGCGAACACCTGCCCCGATGCAGGCGTCGGATCGAACGTGACCCAACGGCCCTCGATGAGTACCTCGACCCAGCTGTGGGCGTTGCCGTTGCGAACGGCGTAGTAGTCGCCGTATGGGTTGTAGTCGGCGCCCAGAAAACCGGTGACGTTGCGGGCGGGTAGCCCGAGCGACCGCATCATGATCGCCATCGCAGTCGAGAAGTACTCGCAATGTCCTGCTTTGGCTTCGAACAGGAACACGTGCAGCGGGTCTCTGCCCTCGGTGTCAGGCTGCTCGAGGGTGTATCGAAACTTGCCGCCGCCACGGAGATAACGCTCGACGAGCTGTGCTTGGGCGTTGGGGTTGGAAGCCCCGCCGACGACTTCTCGCGCCAGTTCTGCGACGCGCCCATAGCCATCCGGAACCTCGAGGTAGCGTTTGCGAAGCGACCTCGGGACACGCTCCTCGAACCCTCGGCGCTTCGGCGCAACAAAGGCTTGGTAGGTGAGTGGCGCACTGACACGCCCACCGTAGCGAACGTCCAGGCCTGGTTCGTGGGTGATCTTTCGATATCGATCACGTCCAGCGCGAACCGTGGGCGGGACGCGCAGCGCCACGGTGCCCTCGGGGAGGAACAGCACCGACTCCTCCATCGGGTCGAGAATGATCTCGTACTCTCGGTCGTCCGGCAGCGGCGGGCGGAACAGGACGTATTGGTCCTGGAGGCGTTTGAGAAGAGCTCCGTTGGATTGAGTTCGAGACCAGCGACCTTCTTCGTACCGGTCGAACGACGTGCCGCGAAGGCGAATCCCGATCGATCGTGGGGTCGGCTCGGTGCGCTCCTCCGGCCTCACCCGCATCACGACCGTCGGATCGTCACGGATTGTGCCGAAGCCACCGAGCTCTACATCGTCGCCGAAACCGGCCACCGATTGGGCCTTGCTCCCGAGGTTGGACAAGACGCCGAACCCCACGCGAGGGAAGGCGAAGAACATGGCGGCCGTCAGGATGAACAGCGGAACGGCGAGCAGCGTGGTCCCACCGAAAAATGCTGGTGTCGCGAACTCGCGGCTGTCGAGCTCACCTCGGAGCATTGGGGTGCCGGCACCGTGCTGCGTCTCCAGCTCTTTTCGGAGGTGAGTCAGCGCGAGCATCCACGGCATGACGATGACAAAACCAAAGAACACGACGGCGTAGTCGAGCCCAGCGGACAACACGGTACCCGCGATCAGGTGCAAGAAACCCAAGATGGCGATCTGTTGGTAGTCGGCCGCGGTCTTGCGATGGGAAAGACGGGAAATTTGAAGGAACGCTGCGTACTGGACGCCCACCGTTAGGATCGGCTCCCCCGCGAATCCGCGTCCGATTTGAATGAGAAGAACCACGACCGCCGCGACGTTCCAGAACCGTGAGTAACCGGGTCGGTCGAGCAACGGTGGCTCGGCGAACCAGCTCGCGACGAACGCCAGCATGAAGAGCAGGGACTCAAGGGGGCTGAAGGTCGTGCCCAGCATCAACGCGACGAGGCCGAGAGCTGCGAAGAGATAGGTAACGAGCTTGTGGGCGAAGGCAAACCTCATGCGGCTCGCCTCTTCTTCTTTCGGCCTTGGGGTGCCTGCGCGCGGCATGGCTTGAGGAGCGCCAGGAAGTGCCAGATTGGATCGGGCGGCGTTCCGCCAGGGACCAGAGGCGAAACACTGTCGTTGGTTTGAACTTGAACCGACACGCCTTGCGTGAGGTAGGCGGCGGCCGCTGTCGCGACTTCGGAGATCGAGATCTCGAACCGCTCTCTCCATGCCGCTTCCTGGTCCGACGACTCGGAGATCAGATTGCTCACGGTGAGGGTGACTAGAGCGTTCGAATCTCGCTCATGCTCACGCACGACGAGCTGACCACGGCTGGCTGTTCGTTTCCAATGAATGTCTCTCGCCTCATCGCCTTCGCGGTAGAAGCGAACGCTGCCAGCGAACTCGCTCCCTCGACCGGTTTGGTGGATGGGTGCAGCGTCACCTTGCATCGGCTGAGTCGCCGGCGTCGCGACGTGCTCGAGCAACTGCGGATAGACGATGACCTCATCCGGCAGGTAGGTAGTGTAGCCTTTTTCGATGAGCCCGAATGGGTAGCGCGTGACCACGCGCATCGTGCCGAACTCGAAGAGTCCCCTGCGTTGTGTTTCGAAGCCGTAGGTTGCGACCTGCTCTTCACCTGGTGCGACGCGAACGAAGCGAGCTGGCTCGGTCTCGACACCTCCGAGTTCGTCGATGGTTTCGATGGAGACACTGGAGAGCCAGCGCTTGTCGTTGAGCAGCACGACATCCATGTAGGAGCGCCGTCCGGCGAATAGTCGCGTCGGAAGCTTGCGTTTGATTCGGAGCTTCCAGAGTGCGAGGTCGCTGAGCACGCCGCTCACCAGCAGCAGGCTGAGAAGAAGCCCTAGCACCAAGTAGAGAAGGTTGTTGGCGGTGTTGACCGCTGCAAGGCCGACTCCGACTGTGATGAACAGGAACGCCCGGCCTTCACGGGTCAGTCGGAACTTCCGCCTGCTTCGCCTTCTTCGAAAGATCCGCATCGATCGGGCCCGATCAGAGTGGGACGGCCACGACCGTGAGCAGTTCGCGGATCACGCGTTGTGCGTCGTCGCGGGCCGCTCCGCCCCCTACCCCGCCGCTGACCTTCACCCTGTGCGCGAGAACGGGCCCGGCAAGCGCTTTCACATCGTCGGGAAGCACGAACGAGCGCCCCTCTACCAACGCCCTAGCCCTCGCCGCGCGCTCGAAACCAAGCGCTCCACGGGTGGATACCCCGATCGACAAAAGAGGCGTGTTGCGCGTCGCAAGAACGATGCGGTGCAGGTAGTCGAGGATCGCATCGTCGACGCGAACCGAGTCCACGGCCTGCTGAACGTGCCGAAGGTCGCTTGCGCTCAGAACCGCGTCGAGTTGCTGGACCGGGTCGGCGCCGCGACGAGTGAGCACCTCGCGTTCGATGTCCGGCGGCGGATAGCCGATGCTCAGTCGTACGAGGAAGCGATCCAGTTGTGACTCGGGCAGCGGGTATGTGCCGTAGAACTCTTGTGGATTCTGCGTGGCCGCCACGAAGAACGGCTCTTCCAACTTGTGGGTTTCGCCGTCGATGGAAACCTGGCGCTCGTCCATGGCTTCGAGAAGCGCACTCTGCGTCTTTGGCGTCGTTCGGTTGACCTCATCAGCAAGAAGAACCTGCGTGAAAATTGGACCGGGACGAAACTCGAATGTGCCCTGCGACTGATTGAACACGTTGCCACCGAGCACGTCGGTCGGCATCAAGTCCGATGTGCATTGAAGCCGACGAAACGACACGCCGATCGATGCAGCCAGTGCTCGAGCAAGTGTCGTCTTGCCGACGCCCGGTACGTCTTCGAGCAATAGATGGCCTCGCGCCAGAAGCGAGACGACGGAAAGCTTGATGACTTCTTCTTTGCCGCGAACGACCCGCGCGATGTTTTGGACGAGCCGCTGCGACGATTGAGTCGCGTTTTCGGAGATGTGCGCGACGCTAGGTTGAGCCACTCAAAGAGCGTACCACAGCCAACGGTATGGGTAAAATATTACAATGCGACTGACCTTCTGGTCAGGGTTCCACTGTTTGTCCACAGCCAGGTGAACTCAGGAAGCGGCCGCTATTCCGGGGGTTTGGACTCTGAATGTGGCGCCGTCTCCACAGTCTCGGGTGGGGATAGGATGGCGTTGGGGTCTTCAAATAGAAACGCCTCGATCTCGTCTCGTTTCGCGTGGGCATCGCGGCGCCCCATTTCGATCAGCTCCTGCGCAAAACCACCATCGAACAACAGATAGCTGGCCAAGTCCGCGTCGGCGCCCGCACCAACATCGAGCATGCTGATGAACGCGCGACCGAGGCTCTTGCCGAAGCGGACTCGGTTGGACGCAAGGTAGTCTGATGCGACTTGGCCGATATCGGTGGTCGGGCGCAGGACGAGCGAGCTGAGCAATCGTCGCTCCGCCAACGCACCACGAGCCCGGGCGGCTTGGTTGATGCGATCGAGAAACTCGGGCCCATAGGCACCAATACCGTCCTTCAGAAAGTCGTTGATGCGTTGCACTTCGAGAAGGTCGGTGTTGACGTGGTCGAGGAGAAACGCGTTGAGCACTTTGCCGAGCATGTATGTCGCGCCGGGGTACTTCCCGTCTTGTACTGCGCGCCGATCGGGAGAGTGGGGCGTCGAGAGGCCGACCACCAACAATCGGTTCATCCCTAGATGAACCGAAGGGCCCATGGGCGTGTTGAGACGCAGACCACCGTCGCAATGGATCTCGTCGCCGATCTCGACCGGGGGAAAGATCAATGGAATCGCTGCAGAAGCGAGCACATGGTGCTGGCCAATCTTGGCCCGTCGGACGAGCGCGTGTAGGCCCAATCCCTTGGGAATTCCAACACCAGGGGCCGCATCGACAAAAATCACGGGCTGACCGGTGCCGACGTGCGTCGTGCTTACGGTGAGACCTCGGAGCTTTCCGCTGGTGATGTTTCGTCGTAGCTGCCGCCAACGCACAGTCCTGCCGACGAGCGCGGAGAGCGGGGCGGGATCAAAGACGCCCCGGGCGTGGCCAGTGCCGCCGAGGAGCACGCGATAGAGGCCTGCAGCCTGTCGTAGACCGAAACCGAGGACGTGTGGGAGCTCGAGGGTGTCCCAGATCGACACCAGTTGCTTCATGGCCGCCGGCATCTCGCCGATCGCGGATGCAACGAATGCTCCGTTCACCGCACCGACGCTGGTGCCGGAGATCAGGTCGACTTTGGGCGCGTTGCCTTTGGCGTCGGCGAACTCGCTGAAGATGTACTCGAGGACACCCACCTCGTACGCACCGCGCGCGCCACCCCCAGAAAGTACCAATCCAAGTCCACTCAACGTCGTTCCCCGTCCTTCAATCCTATCAGTCGAACGGGGTTGTCGCAGAAATCATCGACGTCGAGTAGTCGCCGGAGCTCAGGCGGCAGCCAAACTTCCTGGTGGGGCAGCTGGCGGAGCGCGCGGAGAAGGACCTCAGCCCGCCGCCAGGGAGGGGCGCCCGGCGAAACGTAGACCAGGAGTTCGCCCCCGACTTTGCAAAGGCCGCCATCGAGGTGAGCCTCCTCGGGGAGTTCTTCTTCGAGCAGGGCAATCCCCAAACGCGTGAGAGCTCGTTCCAGGGCGTCGAGCTGTAGCGCAGGGTCCACTTGCTCAAGGTGCGGTGGACGGCGACGGCCCGCAATCTGGTGGTTTCCGAGGTCGAGCTGGTAAGATCACGGCCCTGTGATTCGCTTGGCAAAACCATGGATCGGCGAGGACGAGCAGCGCGCCGTCGCGGCCGTGCTCGAATCCGGTCAACTCGTTCAAGGAGCGCTCGTCGAGCGGTTCGAGCAAGCGGTCGCCGCCCTAGTAGGCCGCCGGCACGGCATCGCGTTGTCGAGCGGCACAGCGGCGTTGCAGCTCTCACTCAAGGCGCTGCAGGTAGGTTCGGGCGACGAAGTGCTCTGCCCGGCCCTGAGTTGGCCGAGCCCGGCCCACGCGATTCGCCTGGCCGGCGCAAAGGTTGGCTTCGTGGACGTCGATCAAGACGAGTGGAACAGCACCGCCGAGGCGCTCCGTGGAGCGAGGACGGCGAACTCGAAGGCAGCCATCGTCATCGACCAGTTCGGCAATCCGGCGCGCGCCCAAGAGATTCGGGATGCGCTCGGGTCCCTGCCGATCATCGAAGACGCGGCGTGCGCCCTCGGCAGTCGCTTTGCGGGTGGCCCGTGTGGCAGCCTCGGCAAGGTTTCCTGCCTCAGCTTTCATCCTCGGAAGATCCTGACGACGGGCGAGGGCGGAATGTGCCTGACCGACGACGATGCGATCGCTGACAAAATTCGAATGCTGCGCAATCACGGACAACTACGCGGCGAGTTCGTCGTGGCCTCCGGGAACGCGCGGATGACGGAAATCGCCGCCGCCTTGGGCCTAGCACAACTCCAACGGCTCGACGGCATCGTGTCGCGAAGGCGCCAGCTCGCTGCGCAGTATCGCGAGGCGTTGGACGCTGACTTGAGGCTACAGAACACGCCGGAGGGCTCCGAATCCAACTACCAAACGTTCGGGGTGGTCCTTCCTCAGGGGCACGACCGAGACGCGGTGCGCGAGAAGATGCGGGAGCGCGGCGTCGAAGCAGGGCTTCTTTCTTTCGCGATTCACAAGTTGGGTAGCTTCGCCGGAAGCGACGCCTCGCTGCCGGTCGCAGAGCAAGTCGCGGCACGCGGTATCGCGCTGCCGCTCTATCCGCAGATGCGCGACGCCGAGGTGGACGACGTAGTGCGATGCCTTCGAGGAGTTCTGGATGGGGGATGATGTCGTGTTGGAGGTGGAAGGGCTTCGAAAAGTCTTCCACATCGGGTTCTTTCGGAAGCGCGTAGAGGCCGTTCGAGGCACGAGCTTCACCGTGAAACGGGGAGAAATCTTCGGTTTGCTCGGTCCGAACGGAGCCGGGAAGACGACTACGATCAAGGCGATTTTGCGATTGATCTTCCCGACCGAGGGCGAGATACGAATCTTCGGTCAACCGGCGGGCGCCAGGGCAGCGGCAAAGCGTGTCGGGTACATGCCCGAGAACCCATACGTGTATCAGTATCTCAAGCCGCTCGAGTTTCTGGATCTCTGCGGACGCCTCGTGGGGATGCCCAAGCAAGAGCGTCGGGTGCGAGCCGAGGAGATGGTCGACAAGGTCGGTCTTCGGCATGCGGTCGACCGGCCCATCGGCAAGTTCTCAAAGGGGATGATGCAGCGAGTCGGCTTGGCGCAGGCGCTGTTGCACGACCCCGAGCTGCTGATCCTCGACGAGCCGATGAGCGGTCTCGATCCCATCGGCCGAAAAGAGGTGCGAGACCTGTTGGTCGAGCAGCGCGAACGGGGCAAGACGCTCCTGTTTACGAGCCACATCCTCAGTGATGTCGAGCTGCTCTGCGACCGGGTCGTCATCATGCAGCAGGGGAAAATCACCTCGGAGGGGCAGGTGCATGACCTGCTGGAAACGGCCGGTCGCCGCGTCGAAATCCGACTCAGCGGAGCATCGGCGACGCTGAAGGACTCGCTGCGCTCCCGAGGGACTATTCTCGACGAGGGTGGCGGACACTTGACGTTGCGTGTCGAGGGACAGAAAGCCGTGGACGAGATCATCCGGATCTCAAACGCAGCGGGCGCGCGTCTCGACGCGATGATCCCGGAGCGGCAGACCCTCGAGAAGCTGTTCCTTCAGAAAGCCGACCGGTGAACCTCCGGCTTGCCCTGCGTGACGAAGTCCCTAGATTCAACGGATGACCGTCACCAGGGTTTCACCGCAAGAGGCCAACGCGCTCGTCAAAGACGAAGGCTATGTGTATCTCGATGTCCGATCGATTCCGGAGTTCGACGCAGGTCACCCGGCCGGCGCCTACAACATCCCGCTGATGCACGCAACGCCGTCCGGGATGCGGCCCAATGGGGAGTTTCTACCTGTGGTGGCCGCGATCTTTCCAAAGGACACCAAGCTCGTCATCGGATGCAAAACTGGGGGCCGCTCGCTGCGGGCTGCGCAGGGTCTGTTGGACGCCGGCTACGTCACCGTCGTCGACCAACGGGCCGGGTTTCAGGGCACGCGCGACCCGTTCGGCCAGGCCAAAGAGGCTGGATGGCAGGGCGCTGGTCTCGACGTGGCGGTCGATGCCGAACAGGGGCGGGCGTACGAGGCGCTCCTCGCTCGCAAGGGCGGCTAGCCGAATAGGCCAGCCCAGAGGATGCCGGGTAGCCTCATGAGCGAGGGGTCGGCGTTGAAGTAGGTCATCTTTCGACCGACCGTCGCCCCAGCCTTGTTGGTGATGAACCAAAGTGGCTTCGGCCACACGCGGAACGGTCCACGGAGCACCGATTTCTGCGGCCGGTCGAACATGTACGTGTTGTGAACGATGCCCCGGCCGGAGCGAATGTCTTCGACGGTGTGCCCTGGATACGCACCCCAGGTCGGAGTGACGAGGGCGTAGTTGAGCGCCGGCCAGTGGTTGATCCCGATGCTCCCATACCGGAGGTGGGCGATGGCCCGCTCGACCGCGTCGGCGACCGCGGGGTCCTTCAGCGACTTGGGGTGCACGAAAATGCCAGCGTTGAGGGTGCCCCAAACCGAGTCGTTGCAGAAGTCGACTGCCTTATCGATGTACTCGACGACCGAATCGGCGGACAGCGCCGTTTCGCTGGCCTGGCCGCACCATGATTCGGTAGTGAAGCAGATGTCATCGGTTTGAGTGGGATCGACATGGTCGATCAAAGTCCATGGCACGTGGCCCTCGCCCTTGGAGCCGAATTCATCGGCTTCCGGGTGGTGCTCGACGAACATTCTCTGGCGGTCGGCGGCGCCAGGGTAGTACGGCTTCCGGTCCGCGGCATTGCGCAACGCGTTCTGAAACGAAGCCAACAAGTCCTCGCGTTGGTCCCACTGTTCATGCTGGATCACGACTCGGGTCGCGGCGCAGTTGAACCCGGAGTTGTTGCACAACGAAGACGCTAGATTGACGCCGTGGTAATCGAGGTCTCCCTTCGACCACGGGCCCGGGACGATGATGATGGGGCTGACGTTGCCTAGCTCGCTGCTGAGGCGTTTGGGGTTGCGAGGCTCGCGGTTGGCCTTTCTGCGCGCGCCCTCTTCGCCGACACCAAAGACGATCGCGTCATGGGTCTTGTCGGATCCCGTGATGTGAATCTCCTCGACCAATCGATGGTTGCAGAGATAGTCGCCCTCTGCCGCGCCGCCGTACACCACCCGGAAGAAGCCTCGCTCGCGGAGCGGCGCGAACGCCTCGTCGATGAACGGGCCGAGATACTCGTTGACCGGGTTCATCTTCAAGAGCACCACCTGGCCCTCGACCACGAGTTTGTAGAGCGTGTCCATGGGACCGATCGACGCGACGTTGCCGGCGCCGAGCACCAGGGCAAGCGCGCCTTTCGGCGACTGCTCTTTGTAAAAACTGGCCTGGTTATCGCTCAGATTGTCGAGCGTGATCCCCGGCTGCATCCACACCTCGGAGGTGAACCCCATGAAGAGCACGCCATCCCAACCGTCAGAAGGGAACACCGGGGCGACTACCTGACCGTCGGCGCGTGTATAGGGTTCCTTCGGAAGTTGCGGAGCCCCGTGTTCGTCGATGTCGCTGAGGGACGCGATGAGAAGCGACAGGTTCTTGATAATGGCCGCTGGCCCCGCGAGCCACTCTTCGCCTTCTTCGCCCGTCCCGGGAGTCATTCCCTTGGCATCCATGGCTGCTGCCATCCAACGCTCCGCCACGTCGACCACGCCATCACGCACGTGTGTGAGGAGCTCGATGCGCTCGTCGATGGCCAGCGTCGCCCACTCCTGCTTGTGATCCTCGAGGATGGCCAGCGATTCGTCGAGCCTCGACTGGGACGTCGGCTCGATTCGATGTTCGGCTTCGGGGATGGCGGCGGAGCCTTGGGCCTCGACTACAGCTTGGGTCACGGTGCCTCCTTTGGCGTCTCGGGTAGCGAGGACATGTTCAGACGTTGTCCCGTAGAGATCAAGAACTCTTGCACGTCATCGAGCGTATCGCAGACCTGGGCTGGCGGAAGGCTTCGAAGAAACACCTTTCCGTAGCCTTTTGTGCGGATTCGAGAGTCGAGGATCGCCACGACGCCGCGATCCTGAGTCGTTCGAATCAGGCGTCCGAACCCCTGCTTCAAGGACAGCGCGGCGGCCGGAACTAAGTATCGCATGAAGGACGATTCGCCTGCTTCCTCCGGGCGTGCGCACCGCGCCGCCACGACGGGGTCGCTTGGAACCTCGAAGGGGAGTTTGTCGATCACGACGAGTCGGAGCGCCGAGCCCGGGACGTCGACGCCTTCCCAGAAACTCGCGGTCGCGAACAACACCGCGTTGCCCTGGTCACGAAATCGGTCGAGCAGCGTCTGCTTCGGCGCGTCGCCTTGAACGAACCACTCCTGATCCAGTTCGTCGCCCACTCGTTTTGCGAGGATCCTCATCATGCGGAGAGAGGTCGAAAGCACGAACGCCCCGCCTTCCGACATGCGGATCAGCGCCAGGATCTCCTTCGCGGCTGCATCCGCGAAGTCTGCGGCCCGCGGGTCTGGGAGGTGCTTCGGTGCGTAGAGGGCTGCTTGGTCCTCGTAGCGAAAGTGCGATTCGACGACTTCCTCGCTGACCTCAGCTTCGATTCCGAGACGTCGTTTGACGAAGCCGAAATCGCCCCCCGTGGTGAGCGTCGCGCTGGTGAACACTACGCAAGGGACGCGCTCGTGAAGACGCTCGCGCAACAAAGGGCCGACGTCGATGGGGCTCGACCCCACCGACGGGCTCCGTCCGGACCCCTGCGCCCAACTGACTTGTCCTGGCTCATCGAGTGAGCCGAGTGCATCGCGAAGCTGCTCCGCACGTCGTGCGAGCTGCAGAACGTTTTCCTGAGGCGGCTTGATGTTGCGACAGGTTGCGGAGAGCTCCGACAGTACATTGTCGAGCGCGAATAGTTCGTCTGTCGGAATCGCGTCGGGCGGCAACGGTGTGCGGCCACCATTGGAGTGGGAAGGAAGAGCAGCAAAAAAATTCGAAGACCGCTGAAGGACTGCGTCGAGTAGCCGGGTCTCGTGCCGCTTTTCATCGGCCCCGCCTCGGAGGGCGTTGTGGGCATCGCGCACTAAGCGCTCGAGCATCGCGGTAGAAAGACGGGAGCCGAAGAAGAGGGTGGCGGTGTCCTCGATCTGATGGGCCTCGTCGAAAATGACGGCGTCGTAGTCGGGGAGAACAGACGCGAAGCCGGTATCTCGGAGCGCGAGATCGGCGAAGAACAAGTGGTGGTTCACCACGACGAGTTGGGCGCCCTCTGCCCGGCGGCGAACGCGGGTGGCGAAGCACTCGTCATAATACGTGCAGCGCGCGCCGATGCGGGTATCGGAACCACTGACCACACGCGACCAGATCGGGTCTTCTTCGGCGATCGAGGCAAGGGTGGCACGATCACCCGAATCGGTCTCTTCCACCCAGCGGCGAAGCGCGGGCAACGAGCGTGCGAACCGCGGTTGAAGCGCATCTGGGCTGGTCGACAACTCATGAAAACGGCGGCGGCATAGGTAGTTGCTCAGGCCTTTCACACAAGCGGCGTCGATATCGACACCTAGGTGCCGTTTGAGTGCGGGCAGGTCCTTCTCCATGATCTGGTCCTGCAACGCACGGGTGCCGGTCGACACCAGGACGCGGCGCCCGCTCAATGCGGCTGGAATGAGGTACGCCCAGGTCTTCCCGGTGCCGGTGCCTGCCTCGATCAAGAGGGTCCCGTCGTGTTCGAGCACCTCTTGGACCGCGCGCGCCATCTTAATTTGGCCCGGGCGATGCTCGTAGCTCGAAACGCCGCGAGCTAGCGGTCCCGTTGGTCCAATCAGGTGGCCAGCGTCCATCGACGTGACTTAGCACGGGGCGCTGCGGCCGCATCGTCGACGCGCTATAGGGTCGCATCGTGATCCCGATCCGCGATCTGAACCCAACGCGCCGCACGCCGATCGCCACGTGGACGCTCATCGGCGTCAACGTGCTGGTCTTCGTGTGGGGGCTAGGCCTCGGTCAAACGGAAGCGGAAGTCATGGTGATGCGCTTCGGAGTCATCCCGGACGTGATCGTGCACGGGCATTGGGGTGTCACGCGGGCCACCGGCGGTGCGAGTGGCGCCTGGATTACGCCTCTGACCAGCATGTTTTTGCACGGCGGAGTGCTGCACCTCGGGAGCAACATGCTGTTCCTGCACGTGTTTGGGGACAACGTGGAGGATGTGCTCGGCCGAGTCCGCTATCTATTGTTCTACTTGCTCTGCGGCGTCGGCGCCGTTGTCGGTCACCTGCTCGTCGACTCCAACAGCATGGTGCCGATGATTGGCGCCTCTGGAGCGATCTCCGGCGTCTTGGCGGGGTACATGACCCTGTTCCCTCACGCGCGGGTCGTCACCCTCGTCCCCATTTTCATTTTCATCCGCTTCATCGAGGTGCCAGCGGGGATCTTCATCGTGTTGTGGTTCGTGCTGCAGCTCGTACTCGGCTACCTCTCGCTCGGGATCATCGCGGAAGGCACCGGTGGCGTCGCTTGGTTCGCGCACATCGGCGGATTCTTGGCCGGCTTGGTGTTCATTCGCGTTCTCTACCGAAAGCCTAGGGGGCGTCGGCAGGGGCTGTTTCGCTAGGCGCAGGGGCCTCTTCCGCCGGACTCGCCTCGACCTTGGGCGCGGCTTCTGCTTTCACCTCGCTAGGTGGTGGCTCCGGTGCCGGAGCTGGGGTCACCGAAGGCTCCGCTTCGGTAGGAGCGGGCGCTGCCGCCTCGGTCTTGAGAGTGGCAGGTGTCGGCGCGACGGCCCCGTCCTTCTGGAGGGACACGTTGACGCTCGCAACCATCCGACGGGTCTCTTCTACGAAATCCGCGCGACTCACCGATGCGCTGGCGCTCTTGTAACCATCCATCGAGACCACGATCTTGCGTGATGCCGGCATCGACTTGAACTGTAGAGTGCCCGGTGTGGTGGTTTCGCCGCCACCGACTGCGCTCGCCCTGGCTCCCGCCGGGGTCGTGTCGACCTGAACGACGTACGGAAGCGGCGCGAGCCAGAGGCTGACCGCCTTCTGTTCGGCTGCCACCGTGATCTGTTTACGTCGAGCCAGATAGCCACGCGCCTTCGAGAACAGAGTGACCTTGGTTCCGACCTCGTACTCGACCTCGAGTGGTGTGCGTCCGACACCCTTCCCGTTCACGCTGACGAACGCGCCAGGCGGACGGGAGGTGATTTGAAACTTCACTGGGCCGGTTGCTGCGGCGGCTACCGGTGCGGCGGTGTCCCCAGCGTTTGCTGTAGGCTCGGCGGTCGCCTCTGCAGGGTCAGCTGCGGCGGCCGCGGGCTCTTCGTTGGCAGCCTGCGCTTCGGCTTCCACTGGTGCCGGCTTGGGCGTCGGCTGAGCGACGGGTTGGGTCGGAGGCACCGATGCTTCCTTCGTCGTAGCCGATTCCCCGAGATAGGACTGAGCGAACTTCGTCAAGTCATCGGTGTACCCGAGCTGCCAAGCGGCGGCCGCAGCCCCTCCGAGCAGGACCACGAAGCCCGCGACGAACATCCAGGCGCTGGGCTTCTTCTTCTGAGGGGTCGGACGGGTCGTCCAAACCGGCGTGGCCGCCTGCGGAACGTTGTAGGCCTCGGCCGGGATGCCCGGTGCTTCGGGAAC
>RCNB010001769.1_pt1 | contig 13481 bp, 8 predicted proteins | sample 2041321 | NCBI WGS metagenome assembly RCNB01 (sample SAMN09708232, study PRJNA481090) | Marine sediment metagenome, whole genome shotgun sequencing project. | reverse complement strand
CCGCCGCTTTCAAGTCGGCCACGGCATCGAGAAGATCGGTAATTCGTGCAGCTTTCTCGGCGACGAGGGCGGCGTGGGTCTCCTTGAGTTGACTGACGGTCGCCGCCGCGGCGTCCACAGTCGCTTGCAGTTTTCCGATTGCGCTGGTGAGTGCGCGATTGTCTTTTACCAGAGCGCGCCGCTCGTCGTTGAGTCGATCGATATCGGATTGCAGTCTCGCCTCGGCGTCATCGCGTTTGGCGTTGTCGGCCGTCAATTTTCGAACGGTGTTGCGATGTGTCTCGGCCTCGCTGACGGCATCGCCCAGGCGTTGGCTGAGATCACCCACGTGTTCCTGCGCCGAAGCCCGCTCACGCGCGTGATCGACGGCCTGGGCTTCGATGCGCTCGTTGAGTTGCTCGACGAGTTGTGCGTGCTCGACACGCGCGCGTTCGAGATCGCCATTTAAGGCGGTGATTTGCGACCGGCGTTCGTCGCCCATGGACGCGGCCGCTTTCAGCGCTTCGGTCAGTGTGGCGATCGAGAGGGCGTGTTCTTGGCGCTGCGACTCCAGGGCATCGCGTTCGCCAGTGAGGGCCCGCACGGCGCTTTCCAATTCGCCTTGGGTGGCACGAGCGCTGCCGAGCTCGTCCTGCAAGGCGTCGCTCAGTTCCTTGATGTCGGCCGTCGCTTGCTGTGCTGTTTCAATCCGCTCAGCGGCTTTCTGATTCGCGCGATCGATGTCGGCCTGCGCCGCTTCCACCAGCTCGTGCCAGTAGGTTTCGGCTCCCTTCATGAGGCTCTGTGCGAGCGGGTCCGGCAAGGCCTCGGTGGGCCCATCGTCCCGATCGGCATCAAAGGTGCGCTTGTGCTCGGCGATCGTGGTGAGGCTACCACGACCGATGGACTCGCGGATATTGCGAATGCTGGGTTTCAGACCCGCCTGTTCGAGCACGTAGATGCTTGCGCTGACTTCGTCGTAGGACACGCCGGTTCTGGGCATGGGATTCGCTCCTAAAGCGTTGAGGGGAGTGGCGTTTCTCTCAATTCTAATCAATAGCATATCATAACGTAACGATATGTTAACTACCATAGAGGTACTCAGGCGAGCTTCTAACTGCCCTATTTCGCCTAATACTAGCGATAATGCCATTTCCCACTAGTATTAAATCGTTGATTGGATTAAGCTTTCGCCATGGACCGTTCCGTAACAGTGTCATCGACGCCCGCGTCTCGGACACAGCTGACCGAGATTGAGCTCAAGCAAGCGTTTGACGACGCCAAACGCTATGCGCGCAAGAGCCGCAGCGCCGCCACCTGGCGTGCCTATCAGAGCGACTGGCGACAATTTGAAGCCTGGTGCGTGAAACTCAACCTCGAGGCGTTGCCGGCCACACCGGAAACGGTATCGATGTTCGTGGCCAGCCAAGCCGCTGCCGGTCTCAACCCATCGACCTCGAGTCGTCGGTTGTGCGCCATTCGTCTGGTGCATTTGGGTGCTGGCCATGCCTCCCCGCACAATGCGCTCAAAGTCACCGAGGTGATGCGCGGCATCCGTCGTGACTGGGCCCAACCACCGGAAAAGAAGGCGGCGGCCGTCGACGACGACATCAAACGCATGGCCGATACCGTGGATTCAGAGACGGCCAAGGGACTGCGCGATCGCGCGCTGTTGTTGTTTGGTTTTGCCGGCGCGTTCCGCCGTTCCGAATTAGTCGCCCTTAACGTCGAGGACCTGGTCGAACGTGACGAGGGTTACAAGGTTACGATCCGACAATCCAAAACCGATCAGCAAGGCAAAGGCCAGGTGATCGCGATACTTCGACAAACCGACTCGCCCTACTGCCCTGTGCAAGCGCTGAAGGACTGGCTCACCGTCGCCGAGATTAAGAACGGTGCGCTGTTCCGACGCATGTTTGTCCATGACACTATCGGCAAGCAACGCTTGTCGGCGCAGTCGGTGGCCTTGGTGGTGAAGGAATACGCACGCCGCGCCGGCCTTGATTGGCAGCGGTACGCGGGACACAGTTTACGCAGTGGCTACCTGACGAGTGCCGCCAACAAACGTGCGAGCATCTTCAAAATGGCCGATCAATCACGGCATAAATCCCTCGACGTGCTGCGCCAGTACGTGCGGGAAGAGGATCTGTTTGTCGATCACAGTGCCGAGCAACTCTTGAAGCCCGCCGCTGCCAGAGCGGTGAACGTTGCCGCTGCACCCGTGTCACCCGACGTCAAAACGACCACGCTTCACCTGCACTTACTCGTCGAGAACAACAGCAAATTCGTACGCGGCAAAGGCAAGAGCCTGCGCAACATTGAAGACTATATTCTGCCCCGATACAGCGCGCGAAGAACCAGCGATTGCGACTACGAAGTGACCTTCAAACACACCGACGAGGCCGATCTCGAGGAGCAAGTTGTGGCGCTGGCTGTCGAGATGGAGCGAGAGGCGGACCTACGGCACGGCTATGTCGACTGCGACATCTGGAACGAGAAAACGGAAAACTCTTATCTATAGAGTCGATCGCACGCTGCAATTTGCGGCAGCAATGGTCTGGCTTAGCGAAATTTTCGGTCCGGTTGGGCTTCAAACACCAATTCACGTTGCCGCTGCCATTTCCTTATAGTGACTTTCGGTCCATCTGGACTTCAGACCCCGCTTAGCGTTGCAAATGCGATCTCGGGCGGGGCCGGAAACCAATAGAGTATCTTTCCCCAAAATTCATTCATCGCAGGAATCCTCGCAAATCGGTCGAGCGCGGGTGCCAGTATGGGAATAGACGCGAGCAACATAAGTCGTTTGTGCGTTTCGGGCTCTTTTCGGAAGAACAAACCGAAAGACACGCACGACGAAAACATCAATAGTGAGGCGAGGTTACCGGCTGCTCGAGTCGGGTACTGGTCAATCTCTGGTGCGTCACGTATTACGAGGGTCCAAATACCAGTCAAGACAACACTAACAGCGAGTGCAGCGCCAATAACTCCGAGCTTTCGATGCAATCCAGCGCGCCGGCTTCTAATGAGCCATGGCTGAACGAGAGCCAAAGCGAACCACGAAGTCAGAGCGATACCATGAAGATACAGGTGAACCGGCAACGCCGGGAAATCGAAATAGGATTTCAAATATAAGCTTCGAGAAAACCCTATCAGTACAACCGCGAAAAACAGCGCCGACATGAACAAATAGAACCTATTTCGAGCCATATTGCAGATCTCCCCACACATACAGCAATTCTATTGGGTGAGACGGTCGATGATCGAGATGAGTTGATCAGTATCGACTGGTTTGTGCAGTACCGTGCAATTGCTAAGTTTGGCCTTGTTGATTTCCGACCCGGACGTATCACCGGTCATGAGCACAACCGGAAGATCATCGACGGTTGCCTTACGCACTCGGCGAACAACTTCTACACCGTTGTACCCTGGCAATCGGTAGTCGGAGATTAGGATATCAGGGCGTAAACCAGCCTCGATGTGAGCGAGGGCTTCTTCGCCACTCAAAGCACTGTGCAGTTGTAGACCGGTTGTACTCATGAACATTGTGGTCGCGTCTACAACTGCCGGATCATCGTCGACGAAGAGAACAATGGATTCGCGATCACCTCGCAGTGCGATTTTTGGCCCTTCGTGATTCACCCGTTCGACCTGCCGACCCAGGGGGACTTCCACAGTGAATTTTGAACCCTCGCCCGGTACAGACGAGACATCGAGCGGATGATCGAGTATCCGACCAATGTGCTTGACGATTGACAATCCTAAGCCCAATCCATTGCGTCGATCACGAGATTGATTATCAAGTTGGTAGTACTCCTCGAACACCTTCTCAACCTGATCTTCAGGGATTCCGATACCAGTATCACTGACGACAATTCGTACGCAGCCTTCTCCGCGCTCGCAGTCGATCTTAACGCGCCCTTCTTCCGTGTAGCGGATCGCGTTCGTGACGTAATTCTCGATCACACGCTCTAGCAATCCTGGATCGCTATGGACGACACAATTATCTTCCGTACACTGTAGCTCAAGTCCTTTCTCATTCGCCTGCTGTACAGTGTCAGTAACGATACGACCTAGAATGTCTTGCAGGTGAACGTCGCATTTCTCGCCGGTAACTGACCCACCGTCAAGCTTTGCAATATTGAGCAGTGCATCAATTAGCTCACCCATTGTATCGAGTGATTGGCGCATCTTGTAGGCGATTTCTTTAAGCTTCGATTGATCCGGCTGTCGAGACAAAACGGACAAATAGAGTCCCAGGGACTGCAAAGGCTGTCTTAAATCATGACTCGCAGCGGCTAGAAAGCGAGTTTTTGTCTTCGTTGCACTCACTGCAAGTTCTTTGGCTTTTTCTAACTCTAAAGCCACAGCGATACGGTTTGTTACATCGAACCCAGTGCATAACATGCTTTCGATCCGACCATCAGGTCCCTCAATCGTTTTGGAGTGCCACTGTATGACACGTTGCTCTCCATCTTTGGTGAGGATGGCGTTGGTATACCCATCGTTCAGGCCTGTTTCCATGACTTCTTTGAAAAGGCGTTGAACCTCTGCCCGCTCATGTTCGGCAATAAAGGTCTCGAACCAATCCTTGCCGATCACCTCAGTCGAGCTGTAACCAGTTAAGTTCTCAAAGTAAGGATTACATCGAGTAATTCGACCACTAGAATCAATCATGAGTACGATTCCGCGGATTATCTCAACGAGATCAGCGGGTACATTGCTGGGTTCTTGTGGGAGCATTGGGCGCCTCAAAATCGGGTCATTTTTCTCGCGCTAGAGATGATCCGCTGACGTAAGAAATACAAGATAGTTACAGTATTCGAGTTACGAGAAAAATTCAGCAATTTCTAGCGGCTGAGGCCTGGTTTCGACCAGAAGCGGCCGCACAGACGCGATGATTTGTAACAATCTCAGGGTTTCCCCGGTCCGTTGTGACGAGATGCGCCAATAAAGGCGAATCGAGCTCGCCGAGCATAGGGGAATAGTTAATGAACAATGTATCCAAGGGTATGGTTGCTGATGATGATTGCGGTGATGCCGATGGCCGGCGCAGGCATTTTCGGAATTAAACTCGGCATGACAGTCTGCTTACGGCCACAAGCAGCAATCGGCTGTGCCGAAAACCCTGGCTAGGTGCCTTTACTTTGCTTTCTTACGAGATTTTCAATTATCAAAATACCCGCAATTAACAGGGCTATCTGTATGAGAAAACCCAATGTCTCAACATCAAGTAAGCCGGGGCTGGTCCCAATCGAGACCTCCCAGATTGACCCGCCGTACTGAGGCTTCATTCCAACCATAGCTTGCAACCAATTGAGGCCCACATGAAAACCTGTTGGCAGTGCAATACTGTTTGTCGAGATGGCCATCCACCCAAAGAATAAGCCCCAGACGCCCGGGCCCAGCAGGTTGTCAAATGCAATGCCGTGATAAAGCGCGAAGGCTATTGAGGTGACGTAGATTGCTGGCCGGATACCCCAGGCTTGTCGCAGTCTAAACAGTGGGTACGACCGAAACGCTAGTTCTTCCATTAGAGCGAGAGCAAACAAGATCAGGAAAGACGCTCCAAGAACCGCAAGAATATCGCTGTCAGCCGATGCCTCAATCTCTAGCGGAGTGAGTAATATCAGAGCCGAAAGCATGCCTGCTACGACCACGATGCCGGCGCCAATTCCCAAAACGAACTGCAGCAGGCTTCTTGACGTGAAACTCAGACCGATATCGTGACGGGATCCGCCATCGATTCGGAGCAAGCCGAATATGAGAACCAGAGTCGCCACTATGACGATACTCGCGCCAACGGGGGCTCCGGCGCCACCGAAGGTCGACATCGGCAGGTGTCGCAATCCAAAAAGGACTAGCCAAAAACACGCCCAGAAACCGAAGACCTTTACGAGAATTGTGATGCTCGCAGGCCGAAAGTACTCGTGTAATGATTTCGCCAAATTGTTCACAGGCAATTCCCTTAGCAGTCGTTCACCCCATACTACTCGAACGGCCGCTTACGAGGCAAAACCTCGAGAGTTCTTCGGGAACGAAACCCGAAAGAGCATCGCGTAGAGCACCGGGACGACGAGTAAAGTCAACGCCGTGGCAAATGTGAGACCGAATATGATGGTGATCGCCATCGGTTTAAACATGCTCGTGCCACCCCACAGCAACGGCATCATTCCGAGCACCGTTGTTGCGGTTGTTAGCAAAATCGGACGCATTCGTTGCTGACAAGCGATCATGATCGCATCCGCCTGGCTGCGACCAAAATCGCGAATCTCAATGGCAATTCGGTCAAGGAGAACGATAGCGTTATTGATGATGATTCCACACAGCGCTATCAGTCCGAGAATCGTGAAAAATCCGAATGAAGAATTGGCCACCAACAGGCCAAACGTCACCCCGATCAATCCCAACGGAATCGTAGACAAAATGATCGCAGGACGGCGCAAGGAATTAAACTGCCCGACCAGCAACAAGAGAATGATCATCCCCGCCATCGGTAACTCCGCTGCAATCGACGCGTTTGCATCACCCGAACTTTCGGTCTCGCCGCCAATTTCATAGTGGTGACCGGCTGGCCAATCCAACGCTGCCTCAGCCAGCCACGGCTTTAATATCGAGGTAACTTCAGCTGCCGTCGCACTCGGGTGCAACTGAATATTCAGTGACAACGTCCGGTCTCTGTCTCGACGCTCGATAATGCCCGGTTCAAATACCAGTGCCACGTCGGCAACCTGTTTCAGCGGGACATTTTTGCCAGTGCTTTGGGAATAGACACTGAGCCCATCGAGCTTGCTGAAGTCCTGTCGATCCGCCGCAACCGTTCGCAACGTAACAGGAATCAGCTCATCGTCTTCCCGGTACTGCGTCAGCTCGATGCCAGTTAAGCCAGCCTGCAATGAATACGCAACGTCCTCACTCGTGACACCGGATCGCCTTGCCAGCTCCTGGTCCACGCTGACCAGGAGTTTTTTGGTCTGCAGTCCCCAGGAATTCTGTGCAAACGAAATCTGCGGCTGCGTATACAGGAACTCGATGACCTGATCCGCAAGGCTGTACAACGTGTCGATGTCGTTACCGGAAATTCGTACGATGATCGGGTAGTCGACAGGTGGTCCATTGTCGAGGCGTTTCACCTGCGCAACGAGGTCCGGGTGATTTTCGCGCACGTATTGATCAATGCCCGCTATCACCTCGTCGACATCCTTGCCGTCCAGCGTATTTGCGACGAGAAAAGTGTTGGCGGGATTCTGATTCGGTGGATTAAGGCTGAGTTTGAATCGCGGTCCGCCCTCGCCTATGAACGTTAACCAGTTTCGAACCAGAGGCTCGCCTGTCTCCGACGCGAAATAGGTTTTCTCAATAAACGCGTCGACTTCAGCGATGATGGCCTGACTGGATTCGATGGACGTTCCCAGTGGCAACTCGAGCTTCGCCGAGAAGACGGGATCCTCCGACGGCGCAATGAACTCCTGGCGAACCAGGCCCAAGCCATTGAGCGCAAGTACGAATAGCAAGATGATGATGATGGCAAATCGGTACTGGCAGCGCAGTGCCAAACCAAGAAGATCGCGATAGTACTGATACCAACGCCCGCTAAAGGGGTCGCCTTCGTCGTCTTTCCTGGGCGACAGTTTTAGCGCCACTGTCGACAGCATTGGCACGAACGTCATCGCCAGCAGCCACGACGTAAGCAACGCTATCCCGACGACGTAGAAAATATCCGCGGTGTACTCACCGACGGCCGATTTTGCCATTCCGATGGGCATGAATGCCGCTACCGTTGTCAGCGATGACACCAGCAAGGGCGTCTTTAATTCCACGCCGGCTTCGATAGCCGCCGTAACTGCATCTTTACCAGCCTCACGCTTCACGAGTATGGACTCAACAACGACGATGGCATTGTCGACCAAAAGACCGAGCGCAATAATCAACGCCGTTAACGAAATCTGGTTAATCGTGATCCCGAATACCTGCATCACGAAGAATGAGATAACCATCGTCGTCGGAATCAGCGACCCCACGACGAGGCCTGTTCGCAGACCGAGAAACCCGACCATTACGAGGATGACAATGACGATGGCCTGAAGCAGGCTCGAGGTAAAAGACGACACGGTCTGCTCAACGAGATCCGCCTGAAACCAGATCTTCTCTATCTCGATGCCCCACGGATACTTGGCGAGCAGCTCCGGCATCAGCACATTAAGGCGTTCGCCAAGTTTAAGAACATCGCCGCCATCACGCATCGACACGGCCACAGCCAGCGTCGCCTCACCATTCACGCGGCTGACGCTGCTCGGCGGATCCTTGTAGCCACGATAGACATCGGCAATGTCTTCCAGGTACACGAGCGATCCATTCGGCAGCTGAATTACCGTGCGTTGCAAATCCTCAACGGATTCGAAATTGCCGGTTGGCTCCAGAGTGATACGCTCTCGACCGCTGACGATATCGCCACCGGACAACAAGATATTGACGGTTGCGAGCGACGCCGAAAGTTGTTGCGGAGAAAGTCCAAGTTCCGCAAGTCGGGAATTGTTGTACTCGACGAAGATAACTTCCTGCTGTGCGCCGTGAATCGAAACCTTGGCAATATCCGGTTCTTTCAGCAGCTCGTCGCGAAGTTCGTCGGCAACCGTCTTCAGCTCCGCGTAGGAAAAGCCATCGCCCGCGAGCGTGTAAACACTACCAAACACATCACCAAACTCATCGTTGACCACGGGAGTCTGTGTGCCTTGTGGCAGGTCCGGCGTGACGGTATCTACTTTGCGGCGCAGATCGTCAAAGATCGGCCGCATGATTTTGTAACTTTCTTTGAAGTTCGCGTAGATAATCGAAATGCCGGTCCGGGATTCGCTCGTGATCGAGTCGATCTCCGGCATTTCCTGAATCGCTTTTTCAATCTTGTCTGTTACGAGCAGTTCAACTCGCTCTGGGCTGGCGCCAGGAAACGGCGTTGTGATCACAGCGGTTCGAACGATAAACCCGGGGTCCTGCGCCTTTGGCAGGCTCTCATAGGCAAGGCTGCCCGCGATGATCAGCAAGGCGACGATCGTCAGCGTGACACGATTGTTCCGTATGGCGAATGCAGTGAGATTCACATCGTCACCGCTATTGCGTTTCGACGGAGACCAGCACGCGCTGGCCCTCGCGAATGACTGAGATTCCGGCGGTAATCACAAAGTCGCCGACACTCAGACCATTGACGATTTCGATACCGAACTGTGATAACTCGCCCACATCAACCGCGCGACGTGTGACGATCGCTTCACCTTCGGATCCAGACAGAGCTGCGATGAATACGAAGGTCCCATCGGGATCGTTAATCACGGCCGTTACCGGGATCACGACTCCGGCGCCCGACGCGGCCGCCGAATCAAACTGAAAGGTCACATTCGCTGCAAGGCCCGAGCGCAAGGCCGGGTCCGTTTCAATAATCCGTATAACGACAGGAAAGCCAGCTGAACCCGACGCCGATGCGACCGATATTTCGGAAATTATGCCGTTGAATTGTCGATCCGGAATCGAAGAAAAGTCGATTGTGACCGGTGTGCTGTCGTCCACAAGTCCGATCAGGCTTTCCGGAAGATTCATCGTAATTTCGAATGCGTCGCCACAGCTGACAGCCGCGACCTGCTGACCAGCCGAAGCATTCTCATTGACTTCTATATCGAGTGACGCGATCGAACATTCTGCATCGGCGGTCAGTTTCGTATAGGACAGATTCAAGCGTGCGATCTCGAGAGCCTTGCCGGCCGACGCAACCATTGCGTCAGACGACTCCGCTTGCGCACGCGCCGCGTCAAGATCATTCAGCGACGCGTTGTCATTTGCATACAGCCCTTTTGCGCGTTGATAGTCTGCTGCCGCCTTGCGATCGTTAGCCTGCGCTTCGACCAGAGAGGCTTGTGCCTGTTGCACCTGTAAGACGTAACTGGCCGAATCGATTTCAGCGATCAGGTCGCCCGCGTTCAAGCGTTGTCCGATCTGAATCGGAATACTCATGACCGTTCCTGACACTTTGAAGCTGAGTCGAGATTCACGACTCGACTTGGACGTTCCGGAAAAACTTCGGTCGCGAAAGACACTGTCATCCGACACGGTAATGTATCGAACCGGGCGCAGTTGTTCTTCGATCGGAGCTTCGGTCTTACCGCAGGCACCCAGGACAAGAAGGCTGACAACAACCATCGTATTGCATGTTCTGAAACTCATCATTTCGTTCCTGTCAAAGTATTGCGAAATTCAGTCGCCAGTGCGTTTCTTTCGTTAAGGGGTAACAAATAATCGAATCCGCCGACGGCGCGTTGCATCGCCATTATCTCGGACAGAAAGAAATACAAAGATTCGGCGGAAGCGGCCGACGCCGTGAGGCTGGTTTCCTGAGCGTCCAGCAACTCAATAACGTTCACCGCGCCACGCGCATAGGCGTCGCTGACTAGCTCGAAATTCTTAAGTGAGGCCTCGGCCGCAACTGCCGACAGCCCTATCTGGGCGAACGCGGCCTGGATTACATGTAACTGGTTTCTGGTTCGCTCCTCAACCCGTTCCTCGGCGGAACGGCGTAAGAACTCCAGTTGTCGTAGTTCGTAACTGGCCCGAGACACATTGGCTTTCTTCAAGCCACCGGAAAAGAGTGGCAGAGTCGCCTGGACCCCGACACTCCAGTCGTTGATATCCTCGCCAGCGCCCGGCCCTGCCCCCTGACCGGATTGCCCAAGGTTGTCTGTGTATCGGCCACCAATGGAGAAATCCGGCAACCAGTAGGAACGCTTCTGACTCGTAAGCTCCCGCCGCTTCGCAACAATCTGTGCGTCGAACTGCTCAAGCTCCGGTGCCTGGCGCAATGCGCGATCAATGTAAAAGCGTGAAAAGGTTGCATAGTCGGCGGGACTCTGGAGCAGCTGGTCGAAATCCTGTCCTGTCATCACAAATGGCTCATCGAAGGACGCTTCTTTGAGCGCCAATCGCACGCCTTGCGGTTTATGCAGGATTCGATTCAGCGTGTCGTGGGCCTGGCTCTCGGTTGCCCTCTGGTTCAAGACCAATATTTGAGCGCGCGCTACTTCCGCTTGCCATCGATACACGTCGGCGGCCGTTGAGCTTCCCAGGCGAACGCGATTTTTTGCCAGCTCAAGGTTCGCTTTACTAATACGCAGGTTGTTGTCCTGAACCGCGAGCTGTGAACGTGCGTTCAGGACCGCGTAGTAGGACCTCGATGCGGCCAACACAACGTCGAGCTTAAATTCTTCAAAACTAGCCAACCGCGATTTCTGTAATTGTTTTTGGATCTTCAGGTTGGCGCTGGCAGCGTCTGAATACAGCAGTTGATCAACACTGATGGCCGCATCATTGCTACGTTCGGCAAAGACTCCTGCAGATACAAACGCTGAGTCTTTACGCACGGTATGGGACGCCGATGCCCCGATCTGCGGCAACAGGTTGGCACGCGCACGTGCGACCTCCTCCAGTCCAGCCTGCACACCGTAAGTTTCCGCCAGGAGATCCTGGTTCTGCTCGATGGCCATGCGTGCTATCGCAACCAGGCCGTACTCTTCGCCTTTGGCCTCCGCCAGACGATTAAGCAATACAGCCTCTCCGATCACATCGAAGCTCGGCGACAGTCCGATCGCTCTGGCCGTCGCCATATTGATCGTCAGCTGTTCTTTTTGCAGCGCCGCAGTCGGCTGATCTTCTGGACGCTCACCCAGCATGACCGCCTGCATGTTCAAGGCGTTAAGCCGGGCCTGCCGGTAGACATCCTGAGGTTCGCGGTCTGTCACAAGCAAGCCGAGTTCAACGTCATTCACACCGATGAAACTGAAACTCGGCAATCCCGCCGCATTAACATCCTCGATCAGCCGAACAAATTCCGCTGTCGGCATGCGCGGCAATGCGGCCATGAAGACGGCATCAGTCCCCGCAGGAACACGATTCATTAAGCGGTGGTCTGTCCCATCGTGAGTGACCATTTCAAGCTCAATGCCTTTCGCTTTACTCGTTTCGAGCGCGGCATCGCGTAGAACCGGAATCGCTAAAGAAATATTTTCGTCAACGAAGAGGACTAATTTTCGGTAGGTAACGAATCGAGACAGGGTGTCAAGGTCTGACGAGAAGTTTGCGTAGGCACTCAGGTAATTCAGACCCTGAATCCCGGACTTTCCATCCACCGATGGAGATGCCACTAGCCCGGTATCAAGAATCAGCGGCAAGAATGTCGGCTTCGGAAATAATTGGCGTGTGGCCGCAAGTTGATTGGCGACGAATCCGACTACAAGAACGTGATCGACTTCTTCATCTGAGTAGGCATCTTCAAGCGACTGTTCGATGGATGTCTTATCCCAGTTACCCGAAAACCGTCGAATTTCGACGTCGAAATCACTACTCGTTAGTGCGAGCAATTCATCGACATAGACTTGATGCAGACTCGACAGTCTATCGGACGACCCATCTTCAACGACCGCTACGACAACCTTTTCCTGCGCCTGGCTGGGTGCAGCGATACACAGCAGCATGGCGATGAGAAAAATTTCGTACAGACGGAAAGTCTTTGTTGCTAACGACGACATCAACTGCTCCAACATTCAGGTGTTCCAGGGTCCGGTTATCGGCGAGCGAGAAGTGTAACAACCAGCGCGATCAAGGCGGGAGCAGCTTGCACATAGAGGATAGACGGCTTCGCTGTTATGGCGCCGAATACGCCGGCGACGATGATACAGACCAGAAAAAATACGCGCAATGAATGTCCGTCCTCTTTGCGTATGAGAGCCCAGATCAATCCGGCGGCAAGGAAGCCGTTGTAAAGACCCTGATTCGCCGCGAGCGTGGCTGTCTGTTCGGCGAACTCCGGAGTGAGACCGAATGCCTTTAGCCCTGCTGGCTTGGTCCAGAGAAACATTTCGAGCACCAAAATGTACAGATGCTCAAGAGCGACGAATGCGACGAGTGCGGTGGCAGCTTTTTTCATGTTTTTACTCCGAGAAAATGAATCTGTCGTTGCGACAACTTGCCTTATACTACACAGCGCTTAGAGCTCCGGACATCAATGATAACTACTCGAAGGGTTTTGCAGCAATCAGCATTGCTTATCATCGGCGCTTTGTGTCTCTTGCTGAGTGCCTGCGATAGCGAGGAAGCCCCTGCACCGCCGTCCACGAGCACGTCACCGACTTACATTGGCAGCGCAGCGTGTGAAACCTGTCATCAGGAGCAATTCTCGGACTGGCACGATTCGCAGCATTTCCTCGCGATGCAGCCGGCGACCGAAGAGACTGTGGTCGGCGATTTCAACAACACCAACTTCAGGTACGCCGGGATCGACTACAGTTTCTTCACGCGTAATGGCATCTATTTTGCTCGCGCGGATGACAGCGACGGAGAACTTCAGGAATTCGAAATCTCGCACCCCTTCGGCTTCGAGCCGTTACAACAATATCTGATCAGCTTTCCCGACGGTCGACGACAGGCACTCAACGTTGCCTGGGATTCACGACCTGCTGAAGATGGAG
>RCNB010001766.1_pt1 | contig 13485 bp, 14 predicted proteins | sample 2041321 | NCBI WGS metagenome assembly RCNB01 (sample SAMN09708232, study PRJNA481090) | Marine sediment metagenome, whole genome shotgun sequencing project. | reverse complement strand
GCCTATTCAGAAAACTACCAACTTTTGCTTAATTCTTATATAGGATTGTATAAATCTTTAGGAGGAGGCTGGGTTTCTGAAGCTGAACTTGAAAAGTATGCCGCGCAAGTGGCTGAAGCTGAAAATGTTGATGTGAATACGATTGACAGAGATTCGTTGTTTTATTCAGGTCAGGTGGTTGATTTTTATCTTACTCCTGAACAAGAGCAGCAGCGAAAGGAAGAAAGAAAAAGGTTAAAAGAACAAGAAAAAGCCGCTAGAAAGACCGCTAGAAAGAATAATTAGGCATTAACCTATGATAATAAATTGAAAAAACGGTAGCGCCTTGCGCTACCGTTTTTATCAAAAATCAACACTAAAAAAATCACGGTAAGACCTTAGTCTATGCCGTGATTCATATTTTAAGTAAATATAATTTGTGTTCTGTCACCATCACACAAACCATAGAAATCGCCTATAGTTATAATAGAATCTACTTCCTCATGCAAATCCTTTTGTTCAAGCTTAAACATGTCCACGGCTAATTTGCAGGCATAAATCATACCTCCACCAGCTGTAATCATTTCAAGGAACTCATCAACCGGAGGCATGTCTAATTCCTCCATTTGACTTCTCATCATTTTCGACACACCGGCTTCCACTCCAGGTAAGCCTCCCAACATTGTTGGAAAAGGAATTCCACCAGGCATACGCATGGCCGGATTTCCTGTTGTGGCCGTATGAAGGCCGTTCATTCTTTCTTTAGTAATACCGTCTAGGCCAAAGAAAGTAAAAAACACATTGGTTTCAATACCTTCCATTACTGCCCCATTGGCCATCACTAAAGTGGCATATACATCTTCCAAAGATCCCTTGGCACAAATGATACACACTTTTTCTAATGGTTTTTTTTCTTCTGAACTCATGTCATTATATTTTTGTTATCCTTTAATCTATTTATTATACACAACTTGCTGGTTTAGGAATGCCTGCTATTTTTGCAGAAAACTTTAAAGGTCCTTTTGGGAATAGCTTATACAATCCTTTAATGTCGGTAATGCCTGATTTACCAACTCTTCTAATAGTAAGTGATTCACCGGCTTCAGTTTTTTCTCTCAAATAATTTAATACTTCAAAGTGTTTGTCGGTCAATTCAATACCTACCTCACCTGCGATTTCTTTTGCAATATCCTCATTCCATTCATTCATGTTTTCAAGATACCCTTCTTCAGATACATTTATCTGAGCTCCTGCGATTGTTTGTAAAGCCATAATTCTATTATTTAAGTTATTTAATTGATTGTTTATTCTTTGATTTTTACATCTTTTGAAACATTTTTCATAAAGGTGATACCATAGCCCAGCGCCTTTTTCATTTCAGGGCTGTTCATTTCGCGCATTAGCTTCCACACTGAGTAAGAAGGCACGCTTTCAGTTTCCATACTATTAAACGCTTTTATGGCATTTTGCATGATATGTAACACCTCCGGTTGGGTCATTTCCTTAACGATTGACAATATCGATACGATACTGTTTGCCAGCTCTTTAAGATCCTTAGGACTAAAGCCCTTAACAACATTATCAATAACAGGTCCGATTTCTCTTATAAAATCGAAGTACCCTTTTTGTTCGAAGCTATTCATTTGCTTGGTAAAGTCTATGATCATTTCATTGGCGATAGGGCCAACTTCTTTACCGAGATCAACAGCCATTTCAAGGGTATCCATTACAGTTTTGATGTTCCCTATATTTCGTAAAAACGAAACCGCTAATCCGGTTAATTCGGAAGGGTCAAGTTCAACCTGTCGCTTGTCGAGTTCGATTACAGTTGAATCGTAGGCATCCTTTCCTATTATGCTGAGGTCCCCAACAAGGTCTTCTACCATGTTGGCCTGTAATTTTTGCTGATGTACATACCCCAGAATCAGATCCAGCTTTTTGTCCAGTGCATCAATTTGCATTTGTATATTCTTATCTTCCATCACTAGTATCTATTGAGGTTACATTCTCTTTTTTCCTGCCATTGTCATGTCTGCCTCAATGGGTAATTCTCTACCTTTAAGCAGAATGTGCCAGTAGATCCATCTGAAAAGAATTTTACCATAGTGATTCATTTTCGTGTTTTTTAAGAGGCCAAAAGGCCCAATCCCAGGTAGAGGAAAAGTTCCTGGCAAGGGTTCGGTGTCGTAATTAAAATCGATCAGGGCACCTTTTCCGTAACCTGTTTCTATATAACAGTTGGCATGACCGTCAAATTTAGCAGGTAAAGCTCTACCTTCCATTGCTGCCAGTAGGTTTTCTGTTAAAATCTCAGCTGCGAAATGCGCTACAGAACCTGCTTTTGAGGTTGGAAGGTTGGCCGCGTCACCAATCACAAAAATGTTCTCAAATTGATTAGATTGTAAGGTATGTTTGTCTGTAGGAACATAATTCATATCATCTCCTAATCCACTTCGCTCTATCATGTCTGATCCCATGTTCACAGGAACAATGGTGAGAATATCGAATTCCACTTCACGATCATCATAAGAAACCAGTTTCTTGTTTTCATTGTCAACATGACTCAAATAGAAATCAGCCACAACATCTATATTCTTTTCCTCTAAAAGATCTCCGAGTACTTTTGAAGCTACAGGCTTAGTGAAGGCACCAGACATCAATGTAACATATGAAATGTCTACTTTATCTCTCATACCGCGTTCTGCGAAGTAGGCCTCAGCGAGGCATACAAATTCAATGGGAGCCACCGGGCATTTATAAGGCAGCTCAGGAATACACATTACTAATTTACCACCTTCCCAGTCTTTAAACTTTTTTTGAAGCGCTACTGCTCCTTCTACAGTGTAAAAATCAAAAATATCTTTGTACCACAATTTACCTGTAAGCCCTTCTGTTTCAGATGGTCTGGTTTCCGTTCCCGTTGCGATGATCAAAAAATCATAGTTTAAGACCTTGCCACCTTCTAGCAGCACCTTGTTTTCCTCACCCACTATTTTATCTATAGGACTGAAAATCACATTTGCTCCAGGAGGGAAAAAGTCATATTTAGGTTTGACTACATCCTTCTTGTTGTAAATTCCAAATGGAATAAACAAGAATCCAGGCTGGTAATAATGTGTTTTATACTGATCTACAATCGTGATTTCCCATTCTTCTTTCTCAAGTTCGTGATGTAATTTGTTCAACATCATTGTTCCCGCTGTTCCGGCACCTAAAATCACTAACTTCTTCATAATTTTGTCTTATTAATTATACCACAAAGATAGAGCATGGTTTTTTTTTAAGAGGTGACTTTAATCATATTTTTGTATGTAAAGTCACTATATTCAGTAACTTAAGTCACATAAGGAATCGTTTATAACATTATGAAAAGCAATAAAAATACGGTAATAATAAAAAAAGGGTTATTTTTAAATTTCCAAAACCAACCGCTTGATGTACACAGTTGAAAACAAGATTAGGGGCCTTAGAGAAGAACTCAGACGGCATAATTATAGCTACTATGTTCTTGATGAGCCCAGTATATCTGATTTTGAATTTGACATTAAATTAAAGGAACTCCAGGAACTCGAGCTGAAACATCCTGAATTTTTCGACTCAAATTCTCCTACCCAAAGGGTTGGGGGTGAAATTACCAAGAATTTCAACACTGTTGTTCATAAGAACAGAATGTACTCTTTGGACAATTCCTATTCAAAGGAAGATATCCTGGATTGGGAAAAAAGGATTCAGAAGATCCTCGGAGATGTTGAACTCGAATTTACCTGTGAACTTAAATATGATGGAGCTTCCATTAATATGAGTTACGATCATGGTAGTTTTCTTAAGGCTGTAACGAGAGGAGATGGGTTTATGGGTGATGACGTTACGTTAAATGTACGTACGATAAGGTCTATTCCCCTTATTATAAAGGATGATGCATTAACTTCATTTGAAATCAGAGGTGAGATCGTCTTACCGCTTGATGGCTTCGAAAAGATGAATAAAGACAGGGTTGAAGCAGGAGAAGATCCGTACAGAAACCCTAGAAACACAGCAAGTGGAAGTTTAAAACTTCAGGATAGTGCTGAGGTGGCCAACCGCCCTCTTGATTGCTTACTCTATCAGGTTGTTGCAGAGAATAATCCTTTTTCGACCCATTACGAGACCTTAAACTATGCGGCATCTATTGGGTTTAAGGTACCCAAAACAATTAAATTATGTAAAAATATAAACGAGATTCTAGATTTTCTGGAGTACTGGGACCATAAAAGGCATGAGCTTCCCTATGAGACGGATGGAGTAGTGATCAAAGTAAATTCTCTGAATTATCAGGATGAACTGGGTTATACTGCTAAATCTCCTCGCTGGGCCCTCGCCTATAAATTCAAGGCCGAACAGGCTAGTACTATACTCAATGAAGTGACATATCAGGTGGGCAGAACCGGAGCCATTACGCCGGTTGCCAATCTCGAACCTGTTGAGCTAGCCGGTACTGTTGTAAAAAGAGCCTCCTTGCATAATGCAGATCAAATTGAAAAAATAGATTTACGGTTGAAAGACAGGGTTTATGTAGAAAAAGGAGGGGAGATCATTCCTAAGATTGTTGGAGTTGATTTGGCTTACCGGGCTCCGGAGGCGGAGTCAATACAATATATTACGCATTGCCCGGATTGTGGAACAGAGCTCGTAAGAAAGGAGGGAGACGCTAAACACTTTTGTCCCAATGAGTTTGGGTGTCCAACACAGATTACTGGGAGGATTCAACATTTTATAAGTCGGAAGGCGATGAATATTGACGGGCTTGGGGCAGAATCTGTTGAATTGCTTTTTAAAAATGGTTTGATCAATAATTTTGCAGATCTGTATGAACTTAGCGCAGATCAGATTGTTCCTTTGGAAAGAATGGCCGAAAAGTCAGCTTCCAATATGATCCATGGTATTGAAGCCTCAAAAAACATTCCCTTTGAAAAAGTATTGTTTGCCCTTGGGATTCGATTTGTAGGTGAAACCGTAGCTAAAAAACTGGCACGACATTACAAGAATATAAACGCCTTGATGGAGGCAGATTTTGAAAAATTGATTTTGGTTGATGAAATTGGAGATAAGATCGCCGAGAGTATCATTAATTTTTTCAGGGATGACGGAAATCAACTACTTATTGATCGATTAAAAGCTTATGGTCTGCAACTTTCTGTAGATGAATCTTTGTTTGCAGATCAAACAGAGCTATTACAGGGAAAGATTTTCGTTGTATCGGGAGTTTTTCAGATCATGTCACGTAATGAACTTAAAAAATCTATAGAAGACAACGGAGCTAAGGTATCTGGGTCGATCTCGAAAAAGACGACTTATATCATTGCCGGAGATAATATGGGTCCGAGCAAAAGAGAAAAGGCAGAAAATCTGGGCATACCTATGATCTCAGAACAAGATTATCTGGCCATGATTGAATAAAGCTGATTATAATTCCAATACTTGCACTTTACTTCTCGTCGAATATACTTTTCCTTCATTGTGGAGTTGTTTCAATAGCCTTGTAACAACGACTCTGGAGGTATTTAAGTCATTAGCAATTTCCTGATGCGTGATATCAAGATTAACATCCTGGTTGATCTTGGCCTTATCTGACAGGTATTTTAACAAACGTTGGTTCATATTCATAAAAGCCAACCCGTCGATTGATTCGACCATCTCTAGAAGTCGGAAGTGATAGCTGTCAATAATAAAATGCCTCCAGGTTTTGAAATTTGCCAGCCAGTCATCAATATACTCAACAGGCAAAAATATGGCTTCGGTGTCGTTTTCAACAACTGCCTTAAAAATGCTTTCTTTTCTGTTGATGCAATTGATAAAGGAAACAGCACAAGTATCTCCTTTTTCAAGGAAATACAGCACAAGTTCGTCACCTTCTTTTTCTTGACGAATAATCTTAACCGCTCCACTAAGTATAAGAGGGATATGCGTCATGTTCTCGCCAATATCAATAAGTACTTCACCGTGTTTGTATTTATCAATAAAGCCAGTTTTAACTATTTCCTCTATTAATTCTTTTTCGAAAATGGAGCCATAGTATTCTCCAAGTTTTTCGCGTAGGATAACTTCTTGTGTATTCATATCTGCTTGAATGATCTTGAATAATCAAGCAAAGTTAGTTTAAAATACAATAGGTATAGCAAGCACTTATTCTTTGGAGTATAATTTATTGCTCTAAAAAGAAAACTCCTCAACAAATGTCAAGGAGTTTTCCACCAAAATCGATTCCGGCTACATTCAAGCTAAACAAATAAATAATTAGAAAACCACTTGAATTTGTGCCAAGAACTTGTCATTATCTTCATTGATCACTGTTTCTATATTCGCCTGATAGTTTAGTTGTAAACGAACGGCTTTATTGAAATAATAGTTAAGACCTATGGTCATTCTTTCACTATATCGGTAAGGAACATCTTTTAAGTCGAGATCCTGATCGAAGAACTCATATTTAAATACGGGTTGAAGATTCCATTTGGTATCATACCAAATCATGCCATAGGCACCATCTCTCTCGTTACCTAATGCTAATGGTTCAGAACCACATCCTGTATCGGCTCCCGGATCAAAAGCACCTTCGTCATGGATATATTCTCCCTGAATATGAAGGTTATTGATGTCAAAAAGGACTTCTCCACCATAAGTAGTTCGGCTATCCTCGTTATTGTTCAGTTTTGGGAAGCCATATCTGTAACTACCACCTATAGTCATAAAATCAAACAATTTATAAGTAACGCGTCCAACAATGTCTTTTTTGTTGTTGTTATCCACTTTATTTAATCCACTACCATTCATGATAGCCAAAGCATAATTAAGCCTTGTATTTACATTACCACCCCAAATAGAGATACCATAATCTCTTTGTGGAACTACCAATTGATCTGACACGATCGCACGGTCGATTGTAATCAATGCATTACAAGCCGTTTGAACTTCAAGGCCAAAAGGTTGTTTATAAGAACCCACAGAAAGCCTCGCCCAGTTGTGTTTATCCCAGGTCACAAAAGCATCCATAAGATAGGCACTACCAACGCCTCCAATAAATGGGCTGGTCTCCAACATAAAATAATAGGTCCAATCTTCAAAAAGTCGACCCCTTACTCCGATTCTGGCCCTTCTGAATTTGAAAGTACTTTCTGCCGGATCAGAAAGGGTGTAATTATACTCGGGTTGAATAAACCCAAATATTTTTATTTTTGCCGGAGCAATGCTGTCATTGGGATCCTCTGCGTCACAACCTTGTGCTTGCACTTGGTACGTGAGCATACTAATCATCAGTACGATGAAAATCGATATAAATTTTTTCATTTTATCTTATTTGAAGATTAATTTTTAATAAGTGGTAAGTTCTTTGGCACTGAAGAACCAACTCCCCATTGATTGCTTGCCCATGCAGGATTTGAATGATAAACCCCATTCATACCGAAGGTCATGCTGTAGGCATCATACCCAAGAACCTGCAACCAAGCCGTTACAACTGCTGAGGTTTGCCCCGTATAGCAGTAAGTAATCACCTTGGCATTCTTATCAGAATCTAGGCCTTTATACCCATTGCCCTCAAGCAATAATTCTTCTTTTAGGCGGAAGGCATCTTCAATATGTCCGAAATTGTCATAATCAGCTTCGCCAAAATAATTATTGACAAAATAATTCTCAGGACTGTTTAAAACATCTGTTCCTTTAGCGGTTTTAAATCCCGCTTCTATAACGGCTTCGACTCTTTGTCTTAAAATGTCAGCACCATCAGTAGAATAGATATCGAATATTGGAGCATCAAAAGTGAGATTATCGGGGGTATTATTCGCCGCCCAATTTTCATGTCCGTTAGCGTCATCTCCTGTATTGCTATTCCATGGTCCGGCTGTTTCAGCATTCCAACCAGACATTCCCCATTTGAGTGCCTGGGCGTTAGGATGGCCTGCAAGACGTAAAAGTGAGGTAGCGTAACAGGCAGTTTGCCCGGTAAAACAAACTACAAGAACTTGTTTGTTAGCGGCATCAGCCTCTTTTAGAATATCTGCAAAAGCTACAAGTTTTGCACCTTCAATATGACTTGTATTATAGGCTTCAAGGGATCTTATATCCAGAATTGAGTACTTATTCAAAAAGGCAACAAGACCATCGTCAGCTGGGGCAGGTTGAACAAACTTTACTTCCCCACCAGGGCCACTCAGGATATTGTTTAAATCGAGATCATTTTCCAACATATAATCGGTCATGACGTCAAAGGCCGGTTGAAGGATAGGATTTTCAGGATTAATATCATCACCTCTGTCACATGAACTAAGCAGTAACACAGGTACACATAATAATGCTAGGACGAATAAATTTAATTTTTTCATAATTATTTGTTTATTGGATAAAATTTTGAGTTGTAATTATTCTATAACAGGAAACATGTTTACCTCTTTTTTTGTAAAGGCTTCCCAGTTATTGTCTTTTAAAGTTTTGTGCATAAAGCTGTTGGCACCATAAGCAAGATTACCGGCATCGTACCCAAGTACGTTCAGGTAGGCCACGACATAGGCAGTTTCCTGGCCTGTTGGTCCGTAAACCAGAATTCTCTTATCGGTAGGGATCGTAAGTAAATCAGTTGAAGAACTAAGCGAACCATTTGGGTTGTATTGAACCGCTTGTGGGATGTGCCCTATTGCATATCTTTCGGCACCATTATAATCTATGATATAATAGTCATTAGGTTGTTCAAAAACAGCCGTTGATTTGACGATAGCTTCTTTATAAGGAGTAGCAAAAGCCTCTTCCAATCGCGCTCTTAAAATAGTTTCTCCTTCACTTTTTCCTGTACTGATGGCTGGGGCCGCTCCTTTGGCTGCTTTTTCGTGAGTCGTTGTTTCTAATTTAGAAACAAAATCGTCAGAGGTATTCTTTAGCCATGAATTTTCGGCAAAATCAACTCTCCATGAGCTCATTCCCCAATTCATACTATAAACATTTTCATATCCGGCTATTCTTAGTAAGCTGGTAAAATATGCTGCAGACTGCCCTGAATAACAGATCAAAACGATCTTATCATACTCGGAGGAAACGATACTATTTTCGAAGTGATTCAGAAGATCAGCTGTTTGGACATTGGCGGCATTTTTTATGTGACCATATTCAAACCAGGTTGCGCTCCGAATATCGATGATATGATATTTAGGATTTTTAAAATTCTTCTTAACCTCATCGGCGGGGATCAAGGCAGGTGCAGCATCAGTGTTTATAAAATTCCTGTTGGATTCAAGGAAACTCAGCAGGGTTTCAAACTCATTCGGGGGATTTAGGTTATTGTAAGAACTTGCATTTGGCTCTTTAAAACTACTAACCAGTAAGGTAGCAGGAAAGAGCAGGATTACGAGAATAATCGATAGTTTACTCATGATGTAAAAATTTAAAATTCAATTGTTTATCTGTTTATACTTAGGTCAAAAATATATTTGTGTAGGTCATATTTTCATGACATTTCTCAGGAAATGTTAATACATAATGAGTTTGCTCAGTATCAAAAGTTACAAAGTTGAGCAACAATTATTACAAATTAAATAGAAGAGATAAAGTAGTATAAATATCTATAAAACAGATAGTTGTAAGTTGTATTTTTATTAAAAAAGACAGTTGAGGTAAGTGTATCCATTGAATTGGGAGTGGGGGGAAAATAAAGCCTTAATCCAAGTTTTTTTTTATAATATAAAAGTTTTTTTTGTGCTGAATAGGTGTCAAATTTCGATTTGAGAATCATAATTTTTTGATCAAAAAATATCCCCACCAAAGGCGGGGATATTTAGCAAAACAATCAACTAACTTTGAAGACGTGTTGACATGAACAATTCAACATCCGCCTTCAGGCATTTTCTTTTTCTTTTTCTTTTTTTGTACTGTAATTACTTTTTTAGGAGCAGCTTTTTTAATTTCTTGACTTTGTAAATTTGTTTTTGAAGATTCACGTTTTGTTTTAGCCGCAAGCATTACTTCTGCATAATTAACTTCTGGATTTTCAATTGTATAATTTTTTGCCAGAAATTTATTGTTTTCGACGCTTGCTAAAGCACTTAATATTTTTGTATTCTCATAACCCAATTGGTATAAAAGCATCCAGGCACTATTTGCTTCATCTGCATTTTTTCCATAAAGAATAGCAGTTTTATTTGCGTCTTTCAAAGTTTTTAAAAAATCAATACTGGAATCATCCAAAAGTTGATTTGTAGCAATATTTGAAGCATTTTCAAAATGTCCATTTACAAATTCAAAATTACTTCTAATATCGATTAAGGCATAGGTGCCTGCATCCATATTATTTAAGTCTTTTAAACTTAAAATGTAATCTTTACTAACTAATTTTTCCAAGGTAGTTTTAGAATTTTTTTCAAAAATATGTTTTGGTCTTTCGTAAGATAAAACTCCAATAAGTATGATTAATATAAATAACACACCGGCAACAGATATTCTTTTTGTTTTTTCTAATTCTTTCATAAATAATAGTTTATAATAGTTGAAAAATTAGCAACCTCCTTCAGTTGGCATTTTCTTTTTCTTTTTTACGTTGACCACTTTTTTTGGTGTTGGTTTTTTAATTGGGGTAACTTTTTTAACTTGATCTGGGTACACAACTCCAAAATACATACTAGCTGCTTTTCTGGTAGCATACAATTCAAAATCTGAAGCAGCCATATTTTCAGTTGGTTTTTCAGGATTGATTATTGTATTGAACCAGTTGTTCATTCCACCTTCTAAAACTCTAAGATTTTTATAATTCAATCGGTTGCATAAAATCCATGCTTCATCGGCATAAAAGTGATCATCCGAAAAAAGAATTACATCATATTCATCTTGATTTAAATAATTTTCTGAATCTTCATCCAATAAATTTTTTAATGGAATATTTATGGCATTTGTTAAACTGTATTTTTTAAAACTTTCTTCATCTCTAACATCAATTAATAAATAAGATGGATCTTGGTTTATAATAATTGAAGCTACTTCATCAGTTGAAATATATCTTTCAGAGCTAATAACTTTGCTCAATAATTCTATTGGTTTTATACCTTTATGTTGTTGGTATTTTGGTAACAAAACTAATCCACCAGCAAGTAAAATTAAAATACAGGCAAGAAACATATATCTAAATGATGCCGCTTTTGCTAATTTTCTATTTATCATTTTTATTGTTGTTTAATTAGTAAAATACTTTTTTAGTTCTTTTTCTTATAAAATCAGAAACCACGAAAGCTACAATTGCAATTATTGAAAAGATAAATACAAACCAATAAGGGTCAAAACCAAATGTGTCCATTAATGTGATATTTCCATAAAAAGAGCCATCGTATAGCGGTTCAAAAAATTCAAAAAATTCAGAAAAAATGAATACACCAATCATAATGCCAATTACATAAACAATGGCATCAATTTTTCCAATAGCTACTGCACATAAACTAGTTCCTGGGCAAAAACCACCAGCTACAAATCCAACACCCATAATAACACCACCAATAATTGCACCCCATAAATAGGTTGGGTGAACATATAATTGAGTCATATCCAGATAGCCTAAGTAATCCATGTACAAAATACCAATCATAGCTACCAATGCAGCTGTAAAAAATACTTTTAATACGGCAAAATCGTAGCCATAAAATACACCTGCTAATTTTCTTGAAGATGAAAATCCTGATGCTTCTAAAATAAATCCGAAAGCAATACCAATTAATAGGGCGATAATACTATTCCATTCATAAGGAATTACGCCGTTAGGAATTAAAGGTCCCATATATTTTTATTTTTTTATTTGTTAAATCCAATTTTTTCTAAAGAAGTACGCTACTATATAACCAGTTCCAAAAATACCGATCATAGTTAAAAAACCACCTGTTGAAATTACAGACATTCCGCTTAAAGCCGCTCCACTTGTACAACCTCTGGCAATCTGCGCTCCTAAACCAAATAGTATACCTCCGCCTAGAGCAAAAATCAATCGTCTTTTTGAAGATATTTTAGGTGAATGTTGTACTCTCCAACTAATTCGACCAGTAAGTCCACCCGAAATAAAAGCACCTAATAATACACCTAAAGCTTCCAGTGCTAACCAATTGTTCATAGGTGATTTATCTTCCGAAATAAATTTGCTGTAATAAGCATTGTTTTCGGCATGTGTTGGCGCTACCTTGTCTACAATTGTTACGACACCACTTTTCATAGCTCCACTAGCCCCTAAACCTCTACCTGTAATGTAAAATGTAAAAAGCATTAAGATTCCTAATAAAAACCCTCCAAAGTAAGGATTCCAATATACGTGTCTCTTTTTTGTCTTTTTTGCGTTCATAAGTTACTTTTTAATAAAGGTATCTAGTTATTTGGCCTGCTTCGACCATAACAAATCTTAAAACTAATCCACCAATAAGTATTAATATTGCAGGTACTGCAACGGGTACTTTAAAACCCATAATTTCAATGGCTTCTAATATGGCAGGAATAATTAAGCCTAGAATTACTACGAATCCAAAAAACATTAAAGTAAATTCACCACCTACTAATAATTGCATGGCTTCAAGCTGAACTTCAGAGCCGGCATACATTCCCATTAGCATATGAATTATTAGTCCTAATTCAACAATAATTAATACTAAATCTATTTTGCTAAACAAATGTCTTTCTTTAGCGCTTTTGGCCAATAAAATAATAGTTGCTGCACCTGTCGAAAGTCCTGATATTAAAAATAAAGGGCCTAAAATGGCATTATTCCATAAAGGTCTTGCGTTGAATGCTGATAATAAAATTCCTGTATAAATTCCTAAAATAATGGACAATGGAATTAACGCTATTGCCATATTTTTTCTGTTTTTTTGAAGGAATTTTTCAAAGTCAACTAAAAATTTATAATCCAATTTCCACTTAGGAAATAGCTCAGAATAATAACTAATTATCCATAAAAATGAAATTGGAGTTATAATTAACAACACCCAAGCTCCCCAACTCATAGGAGATTCAATTCTAATGGTTGTATATAATCTCCAAAAATATAATTTGTGCGTTAAATCATAAAACAACGCTAATAAACCCAGGGTTAAAGCTATTGGAGATACAATTGACGCAAATTTTACACTTGTAGGATATTCTTTATCTTTTCCTAGAACGGTTATGAGTCCTGCAAAAAATAACAATCCTGCAGCTAAACCTCCTAAAAATAAGTATACTGAAATTGGCCAATGCCATATTTCTAATGAAGGATCTATATTCGGAATGTTTCTTCCGCTTGTAAATAATTCTTCTTGCATAATCTAAAAATTAAATTAAATAATAAACATGAGGTTTAGTTCCAGCTTCTGGCGCTAAGGTTTTATATTTTCGTTTTTTCAATAATTCAGAAACCTCACTATTTGGATTGTCTAAATCTCCAAAATACATACATTTGGTTGGACAAACAGATACACAAGCAGGAAGCTGACCTTTTTCTAATCGATGGTGACAAAAAGTACATTTGTCAACATAACCATCAGGATG
>RCNB010001765.1_pt1 | contig 13491 bp, 11 predicted proteins | sample 2041321 | NCBI WGS metagenome assembly RCNB01 (sample SAMN09708232, study PRJNA481090) | Marine sediment metagenome, whole genome shotgun sequencing project. | reverse complement strand
TAAAAAAATTATTGGACTTCATGAGCGATGAGGGTATCCTCAATCATTTCCTCGGGTCCTTTCAATATAGTCTCTAAGCCTCTAAGCCTATTTCTAAGAGTTACTTCAGTTGTTCCTGCCGCTCGTGCGACCTCTTTCTGAATTCTCTTATCATTCTTTTCAAGGCAAGCCATATACAGTGCAGCTGCTGCGATACCTCTGGGGTCTTTCCCTGAGAGACCTCGTTTTGCCCTGGCTCTTATCAGTACCTCTATAGCTGCTTGCTCTGTGTCTCGTCTGATTTTTAGCTTTGAAGCGATGCTTGGTACGAATTTCATTGGGTCATCGATTGGCATTTTCAGGTTGAATTCTTTTAGCAATAGTCTGTATGTTCTTGATACTTCGCTGTGTTGTCTTGTGCTTGCTTTTGATACTGACTTCAAGGGTCGTGGGACTTTCATTATTCTGCATGCTGCATATAAGCTGGCAGCAATGAAGGCATCGATTGATCGTCCTCTTATTAGATCCTGTTTCAGTGCTTTTCTGTAGATTACTGCTGCTCGTTCCTTTACATTCTTCTGGATATGTAGAGCTGTTGCCATTCTGTCGAGTTCTGCCATAGCAATGCTGAGGTTCCGTCCCCAGGTGTCATCCATCTTGCTGCGTGTATCGTATCGCTTGAGTTTATTCATGCGATTCATTGTTTCCTGGTTTAGGCGGTTGCCCATGGCATCCCTGTTACCTTTGAAGCTGGTGGTGAGACCCATATCGTATAGAGCATATGATCTGGCCATTCCGGCTCTGGGTCTAGAGTCCTTCTCGGCGCTTGTGAATGCTCTCCACTCTGGACCCGTATCTATGATGTCATCTGATACTACGAGTCCGCATCTGCTGCAGACTTCTTCGCCTGTATCATAGTCCTTGATGAGGTTTTCTCCACCACATTTAGGACATTTCTCGTTTTTTATACTCATTATAATCACCTTTTTGGCCGACTCCTTTGTCGGGCTTTTTCATAGAAACGGGTAGGTATAGATATTTTACCCATTCGTAAGTTATATATACTAGTCTAGCTTATAAGTGTTTCGAGAAAGCAGATGGTAAAGCCTAAAGGCACAATTGGATCCACAAAGATGAAAATAATGGCAGTAATTCACTATAATTGCAGCAATAATATGGATACTCACGGTTACACCATCTGGCAGACCCTGAAAAATTCATTTCATGTATATCTCGATGATAATGATGTCAGGAATGTGTATCACCATTTGAAAGGTTTAAGCGAACTTGGATATCTGGGACGACGGGAACCAGATAACACTGTAAAATGCTGCTATGATATAACTGAAAAGGGTATGCAGTTAGCTCTCAGATACGAACCATACCTAAAGATCCTTGATCGGGCGTCTCTCTAATTTATTCACTAGTAATTTGTATTCAATATATATTTCTTCACCCGGAGATAAATCTGAACTCTTTGTTTTCTTCACTTGAGTATTTATGCAGAAGTCTTCATCTGGTTTAAGTACTAACTTTACATTATCCCCTTGGTTCAGGATAGATACAATTTTTACCTTTACCCTATTCAAGTCATCTTGATGAAAGTCGGGTAAATATTCAGACAGTTTCTCTAAGCCATTAATGACTCTTGAGAAATATTCCATGTAATCTCTACCTTCAGGTGTAATCTCAGTGCCACCGCCTCCTGATTTACCTCCTTTATGTGTCTTGAAAAGGGGTAATCCCAGTTTGCTCTCAGCTTTCTTCACCATGCCCCAGGCGTATCTGTATGACATTCCGAGATGTTCAGCAGCTTTTTTGAGTGTTCCTGTTTCCTCTACCTGGCGTAGAAGGCTGTATACTCCTGGTCCGAATACGTAGCCTTCGTCTGTTTCAAGCCATACTTTGAATTGTGGTTTAGGTCTGCTTGTGTCTGACATTTTCTTAAAAATATAGAGTTGGATGTTAGATAATAAATTATAAAAAATAGATGGATTATCAATGGTTTTTTGAGTCGTCTGGGGGTGGTTGATTTCCTCTGTCTCGTCCCCTTCCTCTTGGTCCACCGGAGGCTCTCTTACGTTCCATCGTCTCTGGTGTCATTTGTTTCTTGCTAGGAGAAGTTGGGGGCTCCTCGTCTTCCTTCTCTTCTGGGTCATATTTGAACTGCATATCATACAGATTTTTGTATATACCATCTTTTTCTAGAAGTTCCTCGTGGGTTCCCATTTCTTGTATGCGGTGGTCGTCGATGACTACGATCTTATCCGAGTTTCTGACTGTACTGAGCCTGTGAGCGATAACTATGCTGGTCCTATCTTTGAGTACTTTTTCCATTGCTTCCTTTATGATGAGTTCAGTATATGCGTCGATGCTGCTGGTCGCTTCATCCATAATTAGTACCTTTGGATCAGCGATCAATGCTCTTGCGAGGCTGATGAGTTGTCTCTGACCTTGGCTTAGTCTACTTCCTCTCTCACGGACTTCTGTCTCGTATCCGTCAGGTAGCTTCATGATAAAGTCGTGGGCTCCAACTGCTTTGGACACCTCTATGACTTTTTCATCACTGGCTTCTAGGTTGCCGTATTTGATGTTCTGTTTTACTGTTCCTGCGAATAGGAAAGGATCTTGGAGAACTATGGCCATTTGTTGTCTGTAGCTTTTCAAGTCTAAGTCGCGAAGGTCATATCCGTCAATTGTTATCGTTCCGTCTGCTGGGTCATAGAATCTGTAGAGCAGGTTGATCATAGTTGTTTTTCCTGCTCCTGTTGGTCCAACGAGGGCAACGGTTGTATTAGCTTCAATGGTAAGGTTCACGTCATCGAGGACTGGTATTCCTTTCTCATAATAGAAGTTCATGTCCTTGTAGACGATTTTTCCTTCCAGTTCAGGTGTCATTGTTGCATTGGGTTTTGTGACTATACCTATTGGATGGTCCAGTATTCCGAATACTCTTTCTGCTGCTGCGAATGCTGATTGCACTGAGGTCCAGAAGTTGCTTAGGCTCTGGATTGGCCAGAAGAATTGGTTGATGTAGAGGTCGAATGCAAGTAAGTCTCCTATGAGCATTGTACCACTGATTACTGCGTTTCCTCCGAACCAGTAGATAAGGAATCTGCCAATGGTACTGAAGACGTTTACTAGTGGCATGAATGCTGACATGGTTCTGCTTGCCTGTACATTTGCTTGCATGTTGGATTCATTTACTCTTTCAAACTCGCGTCTTGTCTCCTCTTCGCGGCTAAAGCTCTGTATCTCTTTCATGCCGCTTACGCTTTCCTCTATCTTAGCTGAGACGCTGGCGATGGTCTGACGTGTTTCTTTGTAGACTTTGCGTACGCGTTTTCCCCATACGTATGCGAATACAGCGATAATTGGTATAATGCTAAAGCATATGAGGGCTAGATTCATGTTAATTGCTAACATTACCCACACTGTGCCTACAAGAGAAATTACGTTGACTATTGCACTGATTATACCTGATGATACTAGTTCTATGATTTTGTCTATGTCGTTTGTTACCCTTGAGACTATGCTGCCTACTTCCCGTTTAGCATAGTAATCCATGCTCAGTTTTTGTAGATGCTCGTGCATTTCCAACCTGAGTTCATACTCAAGTCTTCCTCCTATCCATGATAATAGGTATGTTCTAGCGTAGCTTGTACCAAATTGACTAATGCTGACTCCTATGAATGCTAGGATAACTAAGTTCAAGTTTTGTAGGTCACTGGTAGGTATACTCGTGTTAAAGGCATGTTGCCAGAGCAGTGGAGGTATAAGGTTTAGTAATGTTGCTATGATTACAGTTACTCCCGTTAGGAGTGTTTGTCTTCTGAATCTGAACGAATATTTTATTAGACGAACAGCTAAGTCTTTGTCGTTCCATTCTCTTTCATAGTCGTCTTCCACATCTCTTCTTCCGTGGAATCCGCCTCTACCGTGGAATCCCATCTAGTAGGCCTCCTCCCCTTTGGCTTCTGTAATCTGGGTCTGATAGAGCTTGTAGTATATACCCTCTTTCACCATGAGCTTATCGTGAGTACCTTCCTCAACGATCTCACCATTATCGAGTACAATAATGTAATCTGCATCTTTGACTGATGATAGTCTCTGAGTGATAATGAACGTGGTTCTATTATCAAAAAGCTCCTTCAAAGCTTTTTGTATCTCAAACTCAGTGCCTGTGTCTACGCTGCTTGTTGAGTCGTCCAGTATCAGAATTTTTGGATTTTTCAACAACGCCCTTGAAATAGCAAGTCTCTGTTTCTGTCCTCCAGAGACAGTGACTCCTCTTTCACCTACAGGGGTATCATAACCTTTTGGTAGGCTTTCAATGTATTCAGCGATCTTTGCTCGTTCAGCAGCTGCCTTGATATCCTCAATGTTTGCGTTTTCGACTCCGAAGGCTATATTCTCCCGTAGTGTCGTACTGAAGATAAATGGGTCCTGTCTGACTATACCAATATGCTTTCTGATGTCATTGATTTTGACATCTCGAATATCTATACCATCAATAGTGATTTTTCCCTCGGAAACATCGTAGAAGCGTGGGATGAGGTTAATTATTGTGCTCTTACCTGATCCAGTGGATCCGAGTATAGCTATAGTTTTTCCCTCCTCAGCTTTGAGGTTGATGTTATTTAGTACTTTGTGTTCTCCATCATAGCTAAAGGCAACATTCTCGAATACAACATTGCCGTTCGTAGTTGGCATGTCAATGGCGTCTGGCTTATCTGAGACTGATATTTTTGCATCTATTATCTCAAAAACCCTGTTTGCTGCTGTCAGTGCTCTCTCAACCATTGAGGTCATATTACCTATCATTCTGACTGGTCTACCAAGCTGTACAGAATAACGGTAAAACATCCATAAACCTCCTAGAGAGATTGCACCTGACATTGCTTGTTGACCACCATACCAGATGATTAAAATTGTGCCCAAAGATGAGACAACGGTACCAAGAGGCATGAATATCGCCCTGAGCTTCGCTGTCTTTATTTTCACGTCAAAATATTCTTCAATCTCATGAGAGAATTTTTCTTTTTCATAATCCTCCATCGCGAAACCTTTGGTTACTTTTATTCCCGTTAAACTTTCTTGAAGTACTGATGTGACATTACCAAACTGATTCCTTATAATTGACCACATGGGTCGGATACGTCCTGAATACTGCCTGGCTGTGTACATTGATATTGGGACTACCACTAGAGCTAGGGCCGATAATGTGACGTCTATTGAGAATATGTTGTATAATACGAGTATGAGTGTTAACATTGAACTGACGATCATATTAAAACTCATACGGAAGAAGCGGCTAACCTGAGCAAGGTCACTTGTTGCACGTGACATGATCTGCCCAGTTCTCTGCTGATCGTAGAAGCTGAATGACTGTTCTAGCAGAGAGTTATACAGGTCACTCCTGAATTTAGTAGTCGCCATCTGGTTAATGTATGCTGACATGTATCTTTGAATATACGATAATACTCCCGTTATCGCAGTGATTATTATCATAGAGAATGCGAATACCCCAAGAACTGCGGCATTTGTTGTCAAATTGAATGTTATCTCGGTCCATCCGACAAATGGCATTAGTATTGCGAATACCCAGCCAGCGGTTCCAGGACCTGCGACGATTGGGTCTCCAGCTGCGGCTGATCTTACAATATCTATTATGCTGCCAATAATGGCGGGTGTAAACATTCCCAAAAATGTGTTAACCGTTAACAGTGCCAGTGTGACTTTGAGCTGCCAGAATCCTGTTATGTATCGGAGAACACGTCTCATGTTCCCCCAGCCTATATTTTTCTTTTTTTCTTTTTTTTGATTTCTTTGCATCTAATTATATTCACTCCTCATTTGCATTAAAGGGCTCTAAAAGATCTCTTAGTTCCACCAATATTTGAGGGAATGTCGAGTCCTCTGAAAGATTCAGCATCTTGAGCATCTTTATTGTGTTCCTGCCATGACCTCTACGATGACCTATTTCTTCGGTCTGTTTTTCTAGGACTTCTTCGTAGGCTTTCTGGTCTCTTAGGAAGAAGGCGTTCATAAGCTTTCGTGCCTTATCAATATTTTTATCTGAAATCTTGTATCCAAAAGAACTTAGTGCGTCCAGTGTTGACTGGACCATACCTTCCTGCCATGGTACATCCTCTCCCTCCTCATTGAGGGTCTCACCGAGTGTATAAGATATCATGAAGCGACGAGCTGTAGCGCGGTAATATGTCTGCATTAGGTTACGTACCTGTTCTTCTCGGGTTTCCTTTACGAGGCCTGATTCCTTCAGTAGGTTTAAGTGGTGTATGATGCTGCTGTGATTTTTCTTCAGGGCTTTCGCTAAGTCTGTTGTTGACATTTCCTTGTAGCGTAAATGGAACAGAATGTGGCGGCGCGTTTCATCTGCGAAAAGCTTTGCTACCTCTGGATCCTTAATTATCATATACCCTTTACGCAATTGAATCCCTACACAACTCTGTTGCGTTATATTTAAGTATTCTTTATGCGGTAAAAACTGAATATCCGCAACACCTTAAACCACAGAGCATCATAAAATATTCTATGAATAACTCCGAGGCTCTACTTGGAATACGGGTACTCGACATGACCAGAGTGCTTGCTGGGCCTTTCAGTACTATGCTTCTTGCAGATATGGGAGCTGAAATAATCAAACTTGAGATCCCGGGTAAGGGTGATGACTCGCGTGAGTTTCCCCCCTTTAAGGATGGGGAGAGTCTCTACTATATCAATCTCAATAGAGGTAAACAGAGCATCACTCTGAACTTGAAAAATCCTGAAGGGAAACTCGTATTCCTAGACCTCGTGAAAAAATGTGATGTCCTATTGGAGAACTTCAGACCTGGGACAATGGAACGTCTCGGCCTCGATTATGAAAAACTTAGAGAAGTCAACCCTCGTCTGGTTTATGCTGCAATAAGTGGTTTCGGGCAAACTGGTCCCTACAGGGAGCGTCCTGGCTATGACATTATCGGTCAGGCAATGGGTGGACTGATGAGTGTAACAGGGTGGCCTGGTGGTCCACCTACTCGTTCTGGGACTGCTATTGGTGATGTTCTCAGTGCTCTCTTTTGTTCTGTTGGTATACTCTCAGCTCTGAATATCCGTGAGCGAACTGGAGTTGGACAGTTTGTGGATGTTTCTCTTGTAGACTCTGTATATGCGGCGATGGAGAATATTCCACAGCGATACTTCGTTGAAGGTCTTATACCTGAACGTCTGGGAAACCGTTACGAATTTGTCTATCCTTATGATTCATTCGTGGCTAAGGATGGATACGTCATCATTGGCATAGCTAATGATGCTATCTGGTCTCGCTTCCTATCATGTACAAACCTGTCGCTTCTAGGTGATGATGAACGATTTACTGATAACCCTAAGCGTGTTGAAAACCATGAAGCACTCAAGGTTCTGATTTCGGAATGGACAAAGAAACGTAAAGTGAAAGATATTGTGAAATTGCTAACGGAAAACAGAATTCCCTCATGTCCCATCTATGATCTGAAGCAAGCGTCTGAAGATCATCACATCGCAAATGCCAGAGGCATGGTAGTAAATGTGGAGCAGCCTAGACTTGGCTCACTGCGCCTTCAGGGTAACCCAATAAAAATGTCAATGACTGATCCCAAGCCAAGAGGTCCAGCACCCTCCCTCGGTGGAGATAACCAAAATGTATTCACCAAGCTCCTAGGATATTCAGACGAAAAATTCCAGAGGCTGAAAATAGAAGGTGTAATATAATTGAAAATTTGGGGTCCACGGGGGTGGACTTGAAAGAGTTACTTGTTATCTTTGTGATATTCTCTGTCTTTCTCTTTGAAGGTAAAATCTATCTTTTCGAGCAGGGCATCAATCTCTGATATCTCAGGTGTAAATTCCCGTTCTTTATTCTCCCACTCGATCCTTATTGACTTTATCTTATCATAGTCATCAGGGTTGTTTATCGAGATAGTAAAAATACTTGGTTCTTTCATACTCCTAGACATTCTAGCAGGACCGGTCCTTCTTTCAACTTTCGTCAACTTGTCAGCGATCTTATCTAGTCTAAGTGTGACTTCATCCATTTGTTTCTCATAGTCTAATAGGAAGCCAATCATAAGATCAATGACATCGGTCTTGGTCTTGAGGGAAGTTTTATCTGTCATTTTTTATCATTCTCCGGTTTTACTTGAATTAACATATACATACAAACATGACAAGGAATATGGATCAAAACTACGAAACTATACAATAATATCGTAATATTAGAGAAACGAGGCTGCATAATACCCTAGATATTATTATGCTATTCGGACTCTTTTCTTAAAATAAGCGATTTTATGCCGTATGATATTTAATTTATTATAGTGTTGATGTAATCGATTTTCGACCCCCTTTTGACCGAAAACATAAGACGCGCATCTAGTATTGAGGATTGACATAAATATGAAACAGGGGATAGGGAAAGACTGCATGTACTCCATCGAGGAAGAGGCCTCAATATGCACATTATGCCGGTTACATGAGGGTAGGGTGAACCCGGTTCCTGGTGAGGGGAACGTTCAGTCTCCTATTGTATTTGTGGGAGAAGGGCCCGGTAGAAAAGAGGATGAAGCGGGACGACCATTTGTGGGGGCTGCTGGGAAGCTACTATCCAAGTTCCTTCTTAGGATTAACCTAAAGAGAGAAGATGTCTACATTACAAATATTGTTAAGTGTCGACCACCTAAGAATCGAAAGCCTAAAGCTGATGAAGTTCTAGCGTGCACTCCATATTTGGATCGGCAGCTCTCTCTGATCAAGCCTAGGATTATTGCTCCTATGGGGAATAGTGCGGTTGGTTACTTTTTGACGAGGTTCGATCTGTTGAAGGCACCAATCGGAGACATTCATGGTTCACCTTATACTATTGAAACCGAGTGGGGTAACACAATCATTTTTCCATTGTATCATCCAGCTGCAGTACTCTATAATCGATCATTGGAAGTTGACCTAGAGATAGATTTTAATAAAATAAAAAAATTATTGAAAAATGTTAGTCGATAAGTGCATTAAACAGGAACTTATAGGTCCCATGGGTTTGAGCCCTGTTCTGAGGTCTGAAGCCAATTAGAACGATTCTTCCATCACCCTGTTTGGCGTCTATCATCGCGACTTTTCTGCTCAGATGTTTTTCCCCTATGAGCCATCCACTCTGGAGCATTCTCTGATCTGGGTACCGTACAATGACCTTGTAGTCTTCATTGTGATTATTGGATGTCACCATAAACACTGGGCTGTTTGAGTAAACGATGAGGCCTTCTGAGGGCATTCCGTATGCTGCTGGCGCTCTGTTATCTATTATGGTTTTAATGGTTGATCCTGGGCAGTAGAACTCCTTGGTTGGTAGATCCTTAACAACGTTCTTCACTGGTAACTTGAATTTCTCTATAGCGAATTCGCAGGCGTCATTAAGGGTCACTATCGTCCCTCCCTCTTCGACGTATTTCTTCAGGTTCTCAATGCATTCCTCATCAAGGAATTTCTCGTATTCTGGTGGGAATCGACGTAGGGGGAATCCCCTCTTTAGAGCTGCTTCCTCTCGTCCTTCTCCAGTCATGTTGCTTGTGCTGTCTGATGGGAAGAGAATAACGTCGTATTTCTTATTCAGGTCACCTGCTAGTATATCTTCAACCATGATGGATGAATATGGGATCTCAAACTTTTCCAGTGTCCAACGGGTCCAGCCTTCATCCATGTTGCCGCCGAGATATCTCTGATACATAGCAATTCTCTTTGGTTTCATTGGATGGAATTTTGTGTTTATCTCATCTTTTATGGGTAGGAAGTTGAGGTGTAGACTTTCTGCTAGTTGTTTGAGTGCATTGGTTAGTCCTCTCTTCTTGTGTATGAGGAAGGCACCCGGTTGGAGGGTTTCTCCATCGATTTCAACTTCATCGTCAAACCGTGAGACCTTATATTTTTGGTCAAGTAGTTTCAGTACTGCAGTGTAACTGTCATTGAGCCGACCGTCTAGTATGTACCCTTGTGGTGCTATCCTGGGTACGTTTCCGTTAGGGTACTCAACATGCTTTATCTTTTTGAATTCACCGTAGATTCCTTCATTCACTTCGACAACTTTGACTCCCATGAATTCAGCCATAGTATATGTTGCCATATCGTAGGGGCGTCGTGGTGATCCATCATTATTTCTTGTCCAGTAATTGTCAGGGTAGTATGTTTTCTCCATCAGTGTTTTCACGTAGCCCATCAGAGGTTGTGATAGGAAGATAACATGGGTGCCCTCAGGGTAAACGGTATCTCCTACTATGAAGTCCGTTGTTGCCTTGTGGATCTCGACTCCTGCAAAGTTGAGTGTATCCATCATTTTGTAGGCTGTCAGATAATCATGCTGAGCGTTTGGAATGATATAGGCATAAGGTGATTCCGTGATCCCTTTCTCAATATTCCTACTAGCCTTCAGAACCATACTTCTCAGGATTGTCCTCTTCATTGTAGAGGCAACCTCAAGCACAGCCATCTGAGAAATCTTTTGCTGCTCAACTAGATCCCTGAGATGCCACCATCCTCCCTGCCAGGGGTCGGGGAAAGTAGTCTGAGCCTTGTATTCAGGTCTACCCCGGCTGGCACCTCTCAGTTGGTGATAATCCGTGTAGGTGGGGGTAGCTATCCTTACGCTTGCGCTTTCTGTAATCATACTGGCACAGTTATGGAAGTTTCCGATAAGGTGGAATGCAGGTATCCAGTATCCTGTATAGCCGACGGCACTCTCAACGCCTTTTTTTCCTGCCTCTTGAAGTTTCATATCCATAGCTGCTCCGTATAGCTGGTGCTCCCTCCAGAGTACAGGATCCATGTTGGGGTTGATGGGGTCAGTATAAGGTGGGATATAGTATCTTGCACCATTTCCTCCCATCTGGTGATAGTCAACATAGGCTTGAGCATGCCACTCAAGGAATGCGGACTTTACGAACAAACGGCCTTCCACTTGTGTTAGCTGGAAGCCGTCACGGGCGTTGTCGTGACCTACGTATTTGTGATATAGGGATGGGGGGCTCGTTCCCTCATATTCTGTATCTAAGTTTTTGTTGTACCAGTCGATGACCATGATTTGGCCGTCTGGATTAAAGCTAGGATAGAGTAACAGGATGGTCTCTTCGCGGATTTTCTTAATCTCTGGAGTTTCACCTGTAATGAGGTCATGTGCTAACTCTGATGATCCTTGGCATGCAGCTACCTCGGTGGCGTGAAGGCTATTAGTAAATGCAACTACAGATTTACCATCGTCGATTAGTTTCTCGATGTCTTTATCATTAAGTCCTCTTGGGTCCGCCAGTTTTGCGGAAATTTCCTTGATTTTTTTCATGTTTTTGAGGTTTTCTGGTGATGATATAATGGCCATTAGGAAGGGGTTACCCTCCGTAGACTTACCGAGTTCAGTGACTTTGATACGGTCTGAGTTTTTATCTAGCAACCAAAAATATTCAACTATTTTTTCCCACCGTGCTAGCTTTCGGTCTGTTCCCATCCTGAAGCCGTAGAATTCCTCAGGAGAGGGGATCTTTTTTTCACTCATAGAATCAACGTTAAGACTATGATTTTATTTATATTAAGACAATTGTGGTAAAAATGATTGATTAGTTTAGTTTCTAAGTGCTTTCAGCCGTTTCACTATGTTGGGGTGCGTGGAGAATATTTCTAGGAATGATTCTGCTCCAGATACTTTTCTGTTCATTACATTCTTGACTAGTTCATCGTCGGATGTCATCCAACCTCTAAGTTCAGCTGAGTCCTTTGCTGCTCTATCTGGGTCAGAGATGAATAGAGCCTTGAATCCACTAACATTTGTTTTGGCTGATACTTGTGTTCGATGGGTTCCGGTTGTAATTTTTGCTAGTCCCTCGCTGAGTTTTCTTGCTCCGTCGTGGATTATGGATGCACTGTGTTGATCTGCGTAGTATTCGCGTAGTCTACTGAGGTTGAGGTTGAATAATGTAAGAGCAAAATATATCATCATGACTACGCCGCTGATTGCTCCGAGGCTATTATTCCGTCTGTCCCTGCTTCCATAGTAGCTCTGGAAAATGAAGCTTCTTGCGAGTATGTAGAATAAGCTGGGTAGCAGTGAGGCGAACATCATTATCTGGACATCCCTATGTTTGATGTGTCCCAGCTCGTGGCCTATAACTGCCTCAACTTCTTCCTCTTCAAGGTTGTTAAGCAGACCTTTGGTGACTGCAACATGGTTTCCCGTCAATGGTGAACCGTACGCGAATGCGTTGGGGATACTTAGACCTGAATACATCAGCTTGGGTGTTTTGATCCTTGATTTGTAGCTTAGATCTTCGATGATCCTGTGTAGGTTTGGATTCTCATCACTACTGAGGGGTTTGACCTTGTACATCCAGTTAATCAGATAGGGTGCAAGTAGCCATTGAGCGAGATTGAATATGATTACGGTTGCTGCTAGGCTGTAAATGTTGAGTGCTCCGATGGAGCCCAGTATAAATCCAAATCCCAGTGTCGAGACTGCGATTATAACTGCGACTGTTCCGACCATTGATGCTTTAAGTCTTAGGCTCAAACCTGTTTCACCTTTTGAATAGGTTAAAGTGGTGGAATAAAAACAGTCACATACGCTCTGGTGCCTTGATTCCGAGCAGGCTGAGTGCGTTTCGTAGTGTGATCCGTACTGCGTCAACTAGTTTCAGTCGTGCGTTCATCAGCTCTGGGGTATCTGCTTTGAGGACTGGGACTACTGCGTAGAAGCTGTTGAATTTGTCTGCTAATTGGTTTGCGTAGGATGTGATGTCTCCTGGTTTGAGTTCATTCGCTGCACCCTCGAATATTTCTGGGAATTTAGCCAGTGTCATTATGACATCCTTTTCCTTCTCCTCTGTCAGTCCACTATAATTTGGTTTACCGATGTCATCTATTCTCTTCAGTATATTGCATGCGCGTGCATGGCTGTATTGGATGAATGGTGCACTGTTTGTCTCAAAGTTGAGTGCTTTCTTCCAGTCGAATGTTACTGTCTTCCGTGCGTCGACGCTGAGGAGAGTGTATTTGACTGCTCCATGTCCTACTGTTTTGGCTATCTCCTGTTTCTCCTTATTTGATAGGTGAGGGGCGCGGACGTCTACTTCATTGTATGCTAATTCAACTGCTTTCTCTATGACTTCTACAAGTGTTACGTATATTCCGAGTCTTCCACTCATCTTTACTCCGGGTAGGTACACTAGTTCGTAGGTATAATGAAGCTGGTTGTCTCCCATTCTAATGTTTCCCAGTGCTGCAAGTGCGAGTCGTAACTGGAGCTGTGCTAATGCTTGCTCATTACCGATGACGTTGATTACTCTGTCGATGTTATTGAATTTCCATAGGCTGTATGCCATATCTCTGAGTGTGTAGAGGGTTGTTCCATCGCTTCTCATGAGTACTAGTCTCGGGATCTCATGTGTCGGGTGAAGTCCCCACCGTTTCTTCAGGTTTAACTCTACAGCGATCTTGTCACAGTCC